>Ga0209931_1000672_pt1 | contig 20136 bp, 32 predicted proteins | sample SalPonR1_B_D1_MG_FD_185697 | JGI IMG/M metagenome (GOLD analysis project Ga0209931, IMG submission 185697) | Salt pond soil microbial communities from South San Francisco under conditions of wetland restoration - Salt Pond MetaG R1_B_D1_MG... ...
ACGAAGTCCCTGAGTTCGACATAACTAATCCGCCGAACTCCTCAATCTATAATTACGAGACGCCTTGGACTGTCGAGCTCAAAAAAGACGGCGACAACGTTCCTGAGGAAGACGTGACCTGTGAGATCTATGACGACGGAAACATTACAGAGACAGTCCACTTGAAGGAAGGTGATTCGTCGAACAATACGGCGTCAGGAACTCTCCGACATAAAAACGGAAGTTATCTTTTTGAGGCTTCCTGTGAGGATCCAAGCGGAAACACTCGGACAAAAAATGTTTCCTATTCGATCAAATATTTCAAGGTTGATTCGACGAGCTCGAAGACCTCAGTCTTTGAGACCTCGGATCCTTGGTTCTACTCAACAGTTAAGTCAGGAGATATGATTAACTCGGTCACAGGCTTCCTTGAATGGAATGAAAGCGTTGTCAACGTCTCTGAGACAATCACTCCGGGTGTCTCTGACAACGTGGATCTCATAAATAATGATATTCCGCTCGTCCCATCGAACGAGACCTCGATCAATTGGAGTTTCACTTATGAGGTCAACAGAACCACTTTCGGCGGAAACACAACCACCCTTGAGAACAGGACGAGTCCGGTTTCCTCTCAAGATGTTCTTTGGAGCTATTACTTGACAGGAAGCGACACAGTTCCTCAGAACGGACAATATATCGAGAGAGAAGATCTCAAGCACAGAGTAAATGTCGGGACTGAGTCAAGCGAGGCCTCAATCTCCGGAACCACAACATATCACAGAAACGGAGACACCGCCTCGATGACAAAAGAGAGCGAGAACTCAAGTGTTGAGACTTGGATCGGAGAGATCGACACCGGAGAGATCTCAGGGAACTCCTCGAAGTTCAACGTCTCCTCAGATCTGACAGTCAGTTTCAACGGAGACAGTCGAAACCTGTCAACGGACAAGGACGAGCTCGAGGTCTTCCAAATCCAAATGTCGAAGTGTTCCTCAGGCGATCCGGGAACCGCTCTCAAGTTCGTGACGTATCAAGAGAACGACAGGGACAATAAGACCACGTCCACTCTCGACGTCGCTTGGAATATGGAAAAGACCGGAGAGGTCACAAGGACTTTCAACACAGAGAGCTCGGACAAGAAAGAACACTTTTTCTGTGTTGAACCAAGTTGGGCGACATATCAAGTCGATTCCCTCTCGAAGTTAATCCAATTCACAGGCGAGGGATACGTCACAAGAAGTTACTTCCTGAACAACGAAACAATCTCGAACTCGACGACAACAATCCCTCTGTATATGCTTGACGAAGGCAGAGCGGAGAGAATCAGTTTCGAGGTCACAGATGAGTCAGGGAACCCGGTCGATCGAACAGTTATCCGGATCGAACGATATTTCCCGAGCGAGGATCGACATATTAACGTCGCTATGGTCAGAACAGGATCCGAAGGAAGAACGGAGACATTCCTCGAAGTCAACGAGATCTATTATCAATTCAAGTTCTTCAATCAGGACGGAGAGCTTATTAAGACAGAGCCGGATCAAACGATCTCCTCGAACCTGTTGAGCTTTAGGATAGGAGAGGAAGCGACACCAACTTATTACGAGTTCAGAGAGGACGTGAACACAAACTGTGAATACAATCAAACTCATTTCCTCTGTGATTGGGCGTCAGAGACAGAGAGCCTCAATAAAATGATATTAAGAGCCGAGAAGAACGAGAGAATCGGTTTCGAGAATGTTTGTCAGGTTGAGTCAACATCGAAGACCGGAGACTTGATCTGTGACGGACTGAACACTTCAAAGAATAGTTACAAACTGAACTTGATCGGCGAGTTCAACGACGGACAAACCGTCTCGTTCTATAATAGAATAGTCGGAGAGCGTTCAAACCCTTATGAGAGAACAGGTCTCGCCATAACACTATTTATGACCTTGACGCTCGGGATCGCCGGGCTCAGGTTCCCAACGATGTCGATGGCCTTGTCCACGATGGCCTTAATCGGATCTTGGTTCGTCGGGTTCTTCCCGATTCAACTCACGTTCCTTATGTCCATCGTGTTAATTGAGTCAATAGCAATTTGGAGGGCGAGAGGATGACAGAGATAACGCTCAAGCAATTTGTGACGTCCTTGATATTCTTCGGCGTTGTTCTCTCCGGTATGCTTCATTTCTCGACCGGAGTGTTCGACACCTATGACAAAGACGTCGATGACGACAGGCTTCGGAGCTTGTCAAGTCACGTCAACTCTGAGACCAACAGCTCGGTCGCTCAGGCTCGAAGACAAACCAAGGACATCGGAAACCCGGGATCAAACGTCTTCGGTATCGCCGGATTCTTCGTCTCCGGAGCTTGGGGTGTGATCGTCACAGTCTTCAAGCTCATAACGTTGATTCCGACGATAATGACAGAGATAATAATCGCTCTCGGCCTTCCGTCGTGGGTGATGGGACTTGTCTCAATACCGATCGCCTTGGTATTGTTGAAAATCCTCGATGTTATTCAGGGAGGGGACACCTAAAATGGCGGTAAATGGCACAGAACTACTTTATGAGCACCCGACGAACATAAACTCGACAACAGGATTCGTGTTCGATTATCCTAATATGGTTCTCGCCGGATCTTGGGGACATCTTATTCTCTTTATGATCTTCTCGATCACGTTCCTTGGAAGTCTCGGGAACAAGACAGAGGAAGCGTTCCTCGTCGCCTCGTCCCTGACGTGGATCTCGAGCGTCCTGATGGTGGCCGTCGGGATCGTCGGGAGCTACACGTTCATAGCGACAACATTTATGTTCTTGGGTGGTATAATCTTCAACGGAGGTAAACCAAGTTTATGAGCTCTCTCGAGATCGGAGTCGGATTTATCGGCCTCGCCTTCCTGTGGGTGGCGATGGCTCACTTGTTAGACAACAAGCAAGAGTTCGCTAAACTGATTTTCACAGGTATGGCGTTCGTTAACGGAATAATGAGTTATTTTGTGATCGGTATCGTGGCCGATAGTCAAGGACTCGGAAACGCTCGACAGATTATTGATGTAATGGGAGGAATTTCCGCCGTTATCTTCCTCGTATGGTTCATTTGGTTAATAATCCAGTTTATGAGAAGCGGAGCCGACTATATGGGAAAATGGGGGGTGTGACCCTCTGAATGTTTGAAGATCCTTGGAAGTCGGACAAACCGAAGAACCATAAGATTAGAGTTGACGAGGACGTCAAACAGGAAGTTAAGAAGCGGAAGACCGAGCTCGAGCTCAAGCGAGGAGAGAGAGTTTGTGAGAACGATGTTCTCAAGTCGATGTTTGTCGGCGAGAAAGATGAGGAAGATCCGTTCCTCGGGATCTTCGATTAAATCCTTGTCAAAAATGACAACTTATTTCAGTTCGTTTCTTTATTAATTAAAGTATGGGAATATTTGACGACATCGAGGACACAGTCGATGAGGCGAAAGATCGTGTCGGAGACGCCGTTGACGACGCCACTTCCGGGGACGTCGGCGGAGCGGTTGACGAGATTGTGTCAGGCGGTGAGGACGGAGGTTCAAACAATAATAATTCAGGGAGTTCAGGTTCGTCAGGATCTTCGAGCTCCGGACCTGACTCAGGTGTCTCGGTCGGTGTTTCTGACGAGGTAACTGTTGAGACTCCGGACGGAGGTTCGACGACTGTTGATTCGAGCGATGACTCTGACGGAGACGGTTTTGTCTCCGGTGACGAGGCCGACTTCGGAGGTTCGTCAGGCGGAAGCTCGGACTCCTCATCGGGAGGAAGTTCCGGCGGAAGTTCGTCAAGTGGTTCCGGAAGCTCTCAGAGAGACCGAAGTCCAAGGGATACGTCAAACTCCTCGAATAACACAGGTGGCTCAAGTTCTTCCTCAGGAAATAGGAACCAAGAACAAGAAGATTACACCATAAAAGACGAGAAAGAACGAGTCAAGAACAGAATCAACGAGATCGAGGACGCTATGAGCGACGGAAGTTATGCTCACTTCCTCGACGAAGATCTCCAACAGAAAAGAGAACGTCTCAAAGACTTACAGAACCGGGATCCCGAGGAGACGTTCGACAGGACAGGAAACGTGATCGTTGACGAGGAAGGAAACACTCTCGGCTCCGGAGACACACAGGCCGAGGCTTTCGCCGAATCTGTCAGAAACCAATCTGACAGCTCTGAGGGATTTTTAATTCAGAACAGCGAGGGAGAGACAGTCGGCTCCGGCGACAATCGTTATGAGGCACTTCTCGAGGCGAGATCTCAAGGATACGAAGGAAACCCTTATGATATCACAGAAAAGGAACTCGCTCAATATGGAAAAGGTGTTCAGGAAAAACAGGAAGCTCAGGCCTCACGTCTCTCATATCAATTCGGTCAAGTTCCTGACGACAGAACTGTCGAGGTTGACGCCTCAACACTCTCCGAGGAACAACGGAACAGGTTTGATGTCTCCAAGGACGAAGGGAGTGTCGAGCTTAACGCCGGACAACTTGAATCCTATTATTCAGATACGGAAAAAGAACTTGAACAAGGTATCGACCAGTTCGGCGGATTTATCTCGGACTATGAACAACAGAGACGTCGGAGACAGGATAAAAAACAGAATACTAATCAAAGCGGTCAGAACCGAGGCGGTTTCTCGCTTGGTATGGCCGGAATGGGTGGGGGTTCGACCCAAGGATCCGGAGGGAACGAGATCTCCGAATCCGAAGAACAACGCTTGAGACAGGAATATATGAGGCTCTCGAATATGGCGGAGGAAGACTCAGGAAACTTCCTCAAAGGATTCAACAGTCAACCGGAAGAAACTGAGACACAGAGACTCAATCAGAACCAAGGATATACTCGAACCGCCACCACGTCAGAAATGCTTTCTGACAAGGAACAAATGTATATCGGAACGACCGACGACGGAGAGCTCAAGTCCGTTCAAGATCGAATGAACGAGATCGAGAACAAGCTCGACCTCTCTGACGAGGAACAAATCGCCTTGACAACACTTCAAGACGTTCAGGATACGTCAGAGTTTATCGAGAACGACTCTCCGATCACAGAGTTCGGAGAACAAATGGAACAGGAAGACACGTCAGTCTTGGAGTCCGGCGATCCTAAAGACCTGATCCAGATCGACCCATTCAATATTATTGACGAAGGCGAGGTCGCCAAAGGATTTCAGGACATAGCGTCAGGCGGACAAATGCTTCTCGGCGGAGCACAGATCAGAGCCGAGGAAGTCACGAAACCGATCCAACCTGAGGAAGGTGAGCCCTTGTTTGACACCGAGGGAGCGACAGTTATCAACTCAGAGGCCTTCGGAGAGACAGGACAAGACATTCAGGAAGTCGGAGGAAACGTCGCCGACTGGCCGGGACAAACCGCTCAAGGTGTCGGAATGATGGCGTCGAACCTTGTCAACGAGTTCAAAGAGAACCCGAGAGACGCTTTCAACAGGAACGTCGTCCCTGAGGTCATAACTTGGGGTGCTACAAAGGGAGCCGGAGCTTCCGCTCGTTCGATCGACAACTTCGACGTCAACGTGAGACAAGGTGTGGATCTTGGACGAGCCGACTCGATGAGAACAGTCATCGACGAAGACGGAAACGTCGTCAGAGCTCAAAACATAGACCGGACAACAGAGACCCGAGGAATTGACACAGGCGACGAAGTAATGTTTGAATCCGAGAGCCCTTGGATGACAGCAACCGCAGAGAACGCCGACGAAGGAATAAGACAAACCTATGTCGGACGAGTGAACTCGAGAGGACGAGCAAGTGACGGAAACGCCGAAGGAATAACACAGTCCGAGTTCCTGAGAATCGACGAAGACGGACAAGTCGGAAACCTCGGAGACGTCAACCGAAGGATCGAAGACTTCGACGTCAACTCTGAGACCATAGATCAAGAAACACTCGTCAGAATACAGAGAGAAGACGGAGAGTTCAGAGTCGAAGACAGGCTCTCAACACTTGACGGAAGAACCGGAGACACCGACTTCCAAGGAATGTCAAGGACTCGAAGTCAAACAGATACACAGGTCGGAACAGAGTTCGAGAGTCAATCCGCCACGATGACAGAGGACGGAGGAACGTCAGCAACCGAAGGCCGAGGATTTATCGTCAACGAGGACTTTCTCGAATCTCAACAAGTTGAGAAAGTTATTGATATCGGAGACGACGAAGGCCGAAGTCTCGGAGATCTGTCAGATCAAGAACTTCAAGGAAAACTTGACGAGCTCCAACAAGACGCCGATAATATATGGGGACGAGTTGAGGACGAGTTCCAAGATCTTGACACCAATCAGAGACAGAGAGACGGAGACACAGAAGCTCCGGACGACGATCCTTGGAGTGTCGGAGACGAGACCGATGTTGACTCAGGAAACCAAAGAATGAGAGCTCGGAGAGGAGACAATTCGAGATCTGAGGGACGAGGTCAGAACGAGGATCCGTTCCTCGGACAAGACAATATGAATCGAGAGGCCTTCGAGGACTTTATCGAGAATCAGGCTCGAGAGGACGCTCCAACACGAACCGATTTCAACGTGAGACCGGGTCGAACCGGAGCGGTCGCCGGAAAGGGAGCTCTCGCAGGTGTTGACGAAGGACTTGACGAGGGACAAGTTGAGGATCCGTTCCTCGGACAAGGTCAGAGACAAGATCTCGATCAAGATCTCGGTCAAGGTCAAGATCAGGGACAAACAGTCGATCAAGGTGTCAATCAGAGAGAAGATCTTGAGTGGGGATTCCAATCACGTCAAGGAACAACTCAGAGACAGGAAACAGGGACTCCGCCACCTCAGAGCCCGGGAGCACCTCGAACAGAGTTCCCGGGACGTCCTCGAGACCCTGACTTTGAAGGTGAGAGCTCACCTGACGAAGAACAGAGGAGAGAACCTGAGGAAGGCGATCCGGAACAAATGACAGAATATAATCCGAGTGTCGCCGGAATTTACTTCGGAGCACGTCGTGAGGAAGCTCCGGACGAAAGTTTAACAGGTTTAGAAATAAGAGGGGTTGTGGATCCCGACGCCGACGCAGAGGTCAACCGCCGGGACTCGAGCTCGTCGAGTTCGGAAGACGAAAGTCGTCAGGGAGACTTTGAGAATCCTTGGTGAGAGGCGGTGAGCCGTTCTGTTCCCAACGATCGGGAACAGCGACACAACCTTGTTCTCTGATTTCTTCCTCGATACCGCTCCAATCTTCTTGGACTCCCTGAAAATAAAATCCTGACCATATCAGGGAGACGACGAGAGCGATCCTCAACGCCCACTCGACAGCAAGGATCCTTTTCTCTGTGAGCTCAATCAATTTTCGTCACCTCTGAAATACTCGAGAGCTCGATATCCGAGGTTCTCTGAGAAGATCTCCCAAAAGAGAGAGAAGACGAGAACAGCGATCATAAGGCTCAACATCGCTCTTGAGTCTCCGGCGACCTCATAGGCGTTGAACTCGGCCATAAGGACGAGGAAGACGATAAATGTTCGATCTAAAAAGTTGAATCCCATTTTATATTTTCACCTCCGGACTAATTCCGATCTTTGAGCTCAAGAAGATTCCGATCGTCTCTCTCCTCATCTTGAAGACTCCAAGACAAGGATATCTCGAAACGTTCCGCCTCTGACTCGAGATCTTGAAGTTTCTTCCTGAGTTCATTTTTCTTTTCTCGACGGAGATTGAGATATCTGTCGCTCTCATAAATTGAAGTGTGGACGGCCTGACCGATCCCAACCTCGTGTCGATTATTCTTTTCAAGGGTTTTCTTGTCGTCGTTCGTGACGTGAAAACTGTTCGTTCCTGTTTCAAGTTCCTCTGTCATTCTTTTTCCTCCGTTGTAGTTTCAAAGTTGTGAGAGAGGCGTCCAAGCGTAATAATTAGATAGAAGAACGCCGACGCCACCGATATGAACTGAGCGAGACCTCCGATCGAGCCCCAATTCAAGACCGCCGGAGTCAACAGTCCGACGAGGACAAGAAGTTCCATAAGAATCATTTGGAGCGGATAGTCGAAGAAATGCTCCTCGAACGTATCTTCAAACTTCGAGCTCATCGCTCAAGGCCTCCGTTGGAGTTGAATCGGGTTTGATCTTCCTGACCTGTGTCCTTGACGGATCCATCGACGCCGACTTCGACGTCGTTCTCTCGTTCCCACTTCTTGAAGTCTCTCATCGCCTCATAAAAGCCCCAAACCTGAATAACGGCTCCGGCTCCGACGATGTAAATATTCCATTCATAGATTCCAAAGAAAAAGGCGACAGATCCGGCGATGGCAGTCATAGTGGCCTCGACTCGAGCTTTTTCCATTACTAATCTCATAAAATTGACGTAGTCTCGAGCTCGAAGATCTTTGTCCTCTGACATAGATATCACCTGACTCGATGAGGATTCCTCGTCGTCATTACCTTCCAACAATACGACGAACAGAACCTCTCTCGATTCTCAGGGATTTTCCGATTACATTTCTTTCTCTCACATTCCGCCATCTTCTCACTCTCCGTCTTTTTGATCGACGAAGGCTCTGAATACCTTGTCCGTCGGAATGAAAAGATCTGTCTCGTCTTCCTCCGATCCTCTGACAAGGAAACCTGATCTCGTGGCGTCGATCTCCTCGACCTCAATATTTTCTTGACAGCTCGAGCCCACCTCATAGGTGGCAGAGCCTTCCTCGGTTTTAACATCTATTCTTGAAACGTCCTGAGTTGTGTTCTCGGCCATAGTGGTTCGACCTCAATATTGTCAATATTGTCAACTGATTAATATAAAACCTATTAGGTATTGAGGAAAAATCCGATATCGAAAAACAAGATTCTCAAAGACTCGAAGAAAAACGGCTCGTCAGAGGTCGAAAGATCTTAAGAAATTCAGAGATCTTCGAGATATCTCAAGAAAAAATCAAGTTTCCAATAGGTCAGAAAATAATCTTTCTAATAGGAACCGGGTTTCGACTATGATATCGAGCTCCTCGACTTGATGTCTCAATTCAGACCCAAGGGTTGTCCTCGTCATCGACTTCCTCTTTGTCGTGGAACTCCTCAAAGTCAGGCTCGTCAACCTTGTCTCCGGACGCTTCCTCAAACATTTCCTCGGCCATATCGTCAACTTTGAAGTGATCGTCGTCTTCCATACTCAGTTATTGTCAAGATTGAAATTAAAAAGTTCCGAGAGACTGTTGAGCTTCAATTCGAGGATTTTCCTTTTTCTCAAGAGCGTCTTCGACTTCCTGACGGAAACGGAGATAATGAATTAAGGTCGTTTTCCAATCGTGAACGTTCTCTCTCCTCTGTCTCCGGAACTCATAGACTTGTGAGTCCATAGAATCCGCCGACTCAATAACTCGAGGATATCTCAAAAGTTTGGAAGACGCTCCGAAGACGTGGATTGAGTGAGACGAAGACAAGGCTCGACGAACTTCGACTATTATATCCCGAGCCTCAAAGTGTTTAAGCGGTTTCAACCCTCCGATCCCGACTCTCTCGGTGAGGACTCCGGCCTCTCTCAAGTCCTCAATATGGTCGATATATTCCTGAGGTTTGTCAGATCCTTGAAGAACACAAACAGAGACTCGAGATCTCTATCTTCCGGCGGTCGATTGTTTTGAGTTTCAAAACTTAACATTCGATTCGGCTCTCCGACCTTCCTTAAGGCCTTTTTCGACGAGCCTGACGCTATTCCATAATAAAATTTCATTAGGGTCTCAACCTGAGCTCAAATGAGCTCCGAGACCTTAAATTATTGTCGATATTGTCGAGATTGTCAAGGTCAGGAAGAAAACAGGGATATATCGAACACCGCCACTCGTCCAGAGCCTTGAACCCACGACATACCCAAGGGTGACAAGGACGAAGACACCGAGAACGAGGAGAGGATTAAGAGAGACGCTTGACAAACCGAGGAGAGTGAAAGCCCACACGTCCGCACCATACCAGCCGGAGTCGAAACGTCTCTGAACGGCAACCATAACCAACCCGGCGAGGAGACAATAAACTCCGTATCCAAGGAACAAAGCGAGAGAGACCTCGGAAAACAACGCCGTCAAGGTCAGAGGGACGACTCCGAAGGCGAGAAATTCAAGATCGTGAACCTCTCCGGACTTGAGATCTCGGAGAGAGAAATATGAAAGAGAGATAACTCCAACAAGAGACGTCAACATTTTCAGGATCACTCAGAGGATTTCTTCTTGTTCCGCCAATACAGGAAGGCGACAGGTATAATGAGCCAGATTAAACGTCCTATCCAGCGAGAAACCATTTCTCGGAGCGTCATAAAGAGAAATACTCCTCCCGATATTCCTCGAGCTCACCTGAAAAGATTTTGAAGATCAGATCTTTCAAACTCATAAAACAAATATGAGAGAAAAAGAGAGATAAAAGTTGTTACTGACGATCAAAGGCTCTGTCGAATAGGATCAAAGCGAGAGCTCCAACGAGAAGCGGAGCCGGATCACCTGTGACAAATCCCAACGCCATCGACAGGAACGAGAGACCGAGATATATCGTCTCTTTAGGCGTCATTTTGACCCTCTGTGTATTCTTCGAGAAATTCTTTCGCTCTCTCGATATCTTCCTGTTTGTCTTTCTCGGCCTCGAACTCGGCTTTTCGACGTTTCGCTCTCCGGAGCTCTGTGTGTTTCTCGTGTTCTTTCTCATCGACAAGATCCTTGACGTCCTCGAGAACACCGAGAGCCTGTTCAAGCTCGTCAATCCTGTCTTCGTGGCCTTTTTCCTCAAGAACGTCAGCGATGACGTGGACGGATCCCTTAATCTTCCGGAACTCTCGTTGAGCTTTTCCCCACTCAACAAGCTCTGACGTCCTCTCTCCGATCTGTTCGTCAAACTTCGTCAACTCGGCCATATCACTCAACCTCCGTCTTGTTCAGGACGAGGAACTCTCCGGCTTTTCCCATATCTTGAGATCCGACAGGATAATTCTCTTTCATTCTTTTGATCGAGAGCGCGACACAAGGATTGTCTTCGGCTCCGAGTTGTTTCTCAACAACGTCTCGCTTGACTTTGACTCGATAAAGTCCTGACTCGTTCCGTTTCTCTTTTAGGAACTCATAACCCTCTCGAGCCTTGTTGTCGATCATTTGAATTGACGCTTTACAGGTGTCAGAGCCTCCAAACATTAGAAAATTGACAGCTCCGATCATTATTCCTGTCGTTATCACGATGACGACTCCGGACTTGATCTTTTCCTTGAAGCTCATATCACACAACCTCTTTCTTGAACCATCTCAGGAAGGACGAGAGCTCGTCTCTCTTAAGTTCGAGGATCCTTTGTTGAGATTTTCCCGGGACTTTTCTCTTTTTCTCTCCGAGATCTTCGATCCTCTCCTCAAGTCTTTCGACAACTTTTTCCTCAGGCGAGATCTCGAGCTCACGTTCCTCGATAAATCCCTTTTTCCTTTTCTCGAATCCGTAATAAAGAGCCTCTCCGGAGACAGAAAGACTTTCTCCGGGTTCTTGTTCGATAATTGGTTCTGTTGACCATTCCCGGTCGAGAGCGGAGTCCTCGAAAAATTCCTCGACGTAGTCTCTCGCCTCGTTGATATCTGTGAACACGTCGATCGAGAATTTTCCTCCCTCAGAAAGCCCGAGCCCGGCGATATAAACAGTTTCCGACATTTCACTCGACCTCTTTTTTCATAAGGAAATAATTGAGATCTTCGGTTTTTGTCTTGTCGTGCTCCGGAGCGTATCTGTCGAGGAGCTTGTCAAGGATCTTGTGTTCTATGAAACGAAGTCGTTTCCGAGTCCCCCACCTTAACATATCAAATCGGGAACTGTGACGATATCGACTCGAGCCTCCGGATATACCGACGACTGTGAACATTCTGACAAGTCCATTCCATACAAAGAGAGCTCCCGCTCCCTTCAATAAGAGGGACGGCTCTCTGATCATTAACATTCCTCCGGTGATATATCCGAGGATCATAAGAGTCTCTTTTCCTGTCAATTTCAAGGCCTTCCAACCCTGACGGACAAGTTTTCTTTTCTCAGAATTATTCATCGTCTTCGTCACCTCTGTCGATCAGATATTGAAGGAAAAGATAGATCACAAATCCCCAAGCGAACGTCAAAATCGCCAAAAGAACCACTATAAGAATTGAAATTAATTTGATTCCTCCGGCGATATACGGAAGATTCATCATTCCCTCTGTCTTGACGATGTCGATCAAAAGATAATATCCTCCGACACCGAGTGAAAAGGCGAAAGTTGGAGAGCATAGGCTCTTAGCGACGTCTTTAACATCTTCAAGAGTTACAGGATCTTTACTCATTTAATTGAACACCTCTCGGTCAAAGTTTTCATTTATTCCGTCTTCGTCCCAAATGATACGCTCGACCTCGTCATTTTCTTCCTCAGAGAAAAGAGGATCTTCCTCGACGACGTCAGAGTCTTCCTCGTCGTCAAAAATAACTTCCTCGGCCATTACTCATCACCGAGAGAATAATTAAATTCTCGGTTTGAGCTCATATTGTCCCTATTACAGACCGGACAAGCGACATAAGAGACTCCTGCGGGTTCCTTGTGACCTTTCTCGAGCCTGTTCGATCCGCAGTGTTCACAGGTTCCCTCGACGATCACGATCGAAGATCCTGTCGCTCCGACGACGTCGTGAGACTCGATCGAGTTCTTCTTAATGATAACGGCGTCGTCCTCGTCAGAGGTGAGAACTAAAGGAAGACGGTCGCTCTGACCGTATCTGTAAAGCTCACCGATTCGAGAACAGTCGCCTTCGAGAGCCTCTCTTTGAAGATCTCGAACATATTTGTCAGGAACGTCGCTCATTATTGAGTCAACCTCTCGGCCTGAGCGGATCGCTCTCTTAATTTATTAATGGTTTTCGATGTTTGTCCTTCGAGGACTTCGATATCGTCCTCAGCGTCGTTGTCAGAGCCGTTGTCGGCTCCAAAGTGTGTTTGTTCTGTCAAGGGTCTCAACCTCTAATCCTATTTAGACAACCAACCTTTATAAGTCTTAAGATTCTTAAGATAACTTAAGACTATGACCGACGAAGATGAGACCACACAAATACCTTGTAAAAAATCCACGAGACAGAGGCTCCGAGACATAGGAAGAAAAGGAGAGACCTATGACGAGCTTCTAAATCGTCTAATTGAAAACTATGAACAAAGTGAGAACGAGGGAAATTAAATGAGCGAGGACGGAGAAAAGTCCGCCCCCGAGGTTGAGACCATAAAGGGGAATGAGAAGGACAGAAATTTAAATATTGGTTCAGTAGAGAGCAAGGACGCCGAGATTCTCGCCGAGGAGCTCCAATCACAGAGACGAAGAATCGAAGAACAGAACCAAACAATCTCGAGGCTCGAAGACAAGATCGACTCTCTCGTCGAAGGTCTTGAGAACGTCGAAGTCCACGAAGTCAGAGACAAGACTCCTCCTCTCGATAAATATCCTGAGAGTATTCAAGACCGTTTCTGGAAGATACTGAATAACTCTAAACGAGACGGTATAAGCTGGAAGGAAGTCTCAGGCGTCTTCGATGTCAAAAAGACCCGAGCTTATACCGTAATGGGAGAGATCGAAGACTATTATGAGGAAGTCGGAAGAATCGAGGCCTCAGGAAACCAACCTGACAAGCTCGTCTCGAAGAAATGGTATCTCCTCGATCTCATTAAGGCCGACTATCCTGACGCTCCGAGCTCGTACTTCGAGCAACACAACGAACCGATCGGAAACGCCGAGTGGGACGAGCTCTGGAAGTTATACCGATATCTCGCTCTCGAGAAGTCGAAGACGGACGACAAGGAACAGAAAGTCAAGCGTCTCGAAGACGTAATGGAAGACTGAGATCTTCCTCGCTATTTCTCTTTTTCTCTTTCTTATTTGTCTCCGATAGTGTTCGCCGGAGACACCGGACACCTGTTTTCCTTTATAAATAATCGAATGAATTTGTCTCCGGTCAACTGGACACACACACAAATTTTCAGCTCGACTTAATCAGGAAATAAGGAAAAGTCGGCCTTTTTCTCGGCTCTTTTTCCAGTCGAAACGAAGGAAGTTTGGTTTATTTTTAAAGACTACCGACCCTTGTTTCCTGTGTGTGTTACTATGTTATTGTAGTAACACTTATAATTATATTATATAGAAATGTATTCTTATTGTATTCACTATGACGAAAAATCCTCCGTTCACCGAGTTCGGTGAACACAACCGGAGACAGGAACAAGGGTCGAACTCGAGCTCAGAATTTGTGTGTGTGTCCAGTTCGGTGAACACAAATTTCAACACCGATTTTCGACAGTAGAACACAACCATTCGACCATATATGACGAATAATTTGTGTTCACCGATGTCACCGGAGACAACCGGAGACAAATTTCCATATGAAACAAGGCCTCCAAGTTTTTCAAGATCTTATTTTCCGAGGATCTCTTTCTTCTCTCTGTCATTAATACGATATGCTTTTCCTCTGCCCTGTGTCTTTTTGTCAACATCGACCTTGTTCGACAACCTCGAGAGCAGAGCCCGGACGTTTGACGTTGAGACGTCCAACCTTTCGCTTATCTGTGTCGTCTCGACCCATCCTTCCTCTCTCAGCAAGACTTGAAGAACGTCCCTTTCTCTCGGTGTGACGTCAACTGTGATCGGTTCGAGATCGTGGATCCTATGACTCAAGTCGTCAACACTTGAGCTCAAGGCCTCGACCTTTTCCTCGTCCGCTTTAGAATCTTTCAACTGTTCGACTTCCTGACTCAAGGTCTTCGAGATCTCGAGGAGCTCCTCGATATCACTTTCGACCTGTTCAATTCTCGCCTCATTTCTCTCGGACTTGAACCCGAGGATCCTGTCGAATAAGCTCAAAGGGTCTCAACCAATCAGGTTTTGGTCTCTGTTAAATAAAAAGAAACACTCACTCGACGACAAGACTTGACAGATCTGACAAGTTCTCAGAGTTCCGCTCGATCGTCGTTTCGGTCAGGTTCTTCAACAAGGTTTTCCGCTTAATTCTCGTTTCGGTAAGCACCGGAAACGGAAAAAACAAGGTGTTCAAGGTGTTCTTTTACCGTAATTTGGTTAAGCGGAAAGATCCCGTTCTTCACGAGATTTTATTTATTAATCTTAGAATGGTGAGTGTGTGAAAATGTTGGAAAATATAAAGAAGAATTATTGTCCAATTCCGAGATCCGCCTCAACTTTCGCTTTGACCTTTCTCGCCTTTCGACCTCCGATGTCGAAGTCGGTTTCGACGAGGGGTTGGTTAATAATCTGTTTATCCCCATATTCCTTCTTATAGTAGTCTCGACGCTTCTTGACAAGTTCGACGATCTGAGAGATCGAGAGCTCTTGAGTTTTCTCGTCTTCGTCAGAACCGTTCATTTCCTCGTCTTCAAGGCGTTTATATTTCTTCCAAGTGTTCGGAAGCTGTTTCTCCGGATCCGGGAAACTGCCTTTGAAAACAGGTTCAGGGAAATTTATTTTCTTGTTCTCGTCATCATACTTGAACTTGTTAATTTTCTGTTGATTATAGAACCAGAACCAACCCTGTTTAACGCACCTTATGACGACGTGAGCTCTTGACTTTACGATCTGAGGCTCGGCGTCATACAAATGTTGGAAGTTGACGAACTTGATATCGTTCCGGAAACGATGTTGATTCTCGTCGTCAATCGCCTCTTTGTTGTTTGAGGTCATCGCATTTCTTCGATTGAACGAGGAGCGTCCTTCGTCGTGTTTCTTAAATTTCTTTTTCCCTGTTTTTGTGATCGTTGACCATTTCTCGTGGTTGAAAGCCATATTTTCCCAATCAATCGGAAGACCGTCGTCTTCGTTTGGCTCGTCCTCTAACCACTCAAGACGTCCTCTCAAGTAGTTTTCCGATAACATCGTGAGTGAGCTTTTCGCCGTTCCCGGAGCTCCGCACACGATTACAAAGAGATCTTTATCCTTGTTTCCGATCAGGTATCGAGCGAGTTTCTCAAGATTTGTCTCAAGATATCCGTTGTTCGTGAATTGTTTTCCTTTCTCTAAAGTCATTTATATCACCGTATGAGAGAGTTTTTATTCTCTCAGGCCTTCGAGCCCGGCGTTCTCCGGATCGAACTCCATATCCCTTGGAATGTCGAGGTTGAGCTCAATTCTGATCTCGTTAACCTTTTGATCGAGATCTCTCATCTTCCTGAGTAACATCGGCGGAGCGGTCTCACCTTTGTCGAGAGAATCCGTCTCTCTGTCGATATTGTCAAATTGAGTGTCAAGATAGTCTTGAAGTGACAGATCTCTTAATTTCTCGAGCTTCGATTTTTTCTGTCTCAGTTCCTCGAGACGTTTTTGATATTCGATCTCGACTTCGTCGTGTTCCACGTCCTCGAGCTCGTCTTCGACCTCTGAGATCTTGTCCTCGACGTCTTCGATCTTCTCATTATAGTCTCGTCGATAATCTTCCTCGTCGTCGATATCGCCGATATAAGGCCTTATTTCCATATAAAGAGTGTCAAGGAACGTGAAATATGTCCGGATCGCCTCTTTGTTCCTTTTCATTCGAGCGATCGAATATCCTTGTCGAACCTTGTTGACAAGGCCTCCGATGAATTGGATCCGGGTTTTGGCGAGGTTCCATTCAAAGTCGCCTTTTTCCGCCACTTTTACTCACCTCTGTTCCTGAGAGAGCCGAGAATCATCGCTCCGGACGCCTGACCGCCGTTCTGGATACACATTTTAAGGATCTCTTGGTTGTTCTGCCATAGTGAGATAGCGTCCTTTGTTGAGAACCACAGAACGGTTCCGGCGACGATCATTAAGAGGATTATCGCTCCGAATCCGAGAGCGAGTTTCTTTGTTGTGTTCTCCTCTCGTTTGAAGTTGAGCTTTTCGTTGATCTTCGAGTTTTTCGCCCATTCGACCCAGTCGGCCACTTCCTCGGCGAGTTCGAGTTCTTCCTCGTCAAAGTCGTATGTGAGCGGAAGATAAACGTTTCTTGACAGTTCCGCCATAAATACGACGTCGCCTCCGTCCATAGTGTAATATGAACCGAGTTCGACAGGTTTCGTCTCGGCTCCGTTCCGGAGCTCATAAACGGCTTTTGTGGACTCTGAGCCTTCCTGTTTCTCTGTTATCTCTTTATATCGGCCGTCAGTCTTCTTGATCTGACCGCTTTGTGTGACCACAAAGACATCGACAGGAAAAGCGTTTGAACCGCCTGTCACGACCCAACTCTTGATTTTTCCATAAGCGTTAAACGGAGCGTTGAGAACTTTGTTTATCATAGTATCACCTTATTTTAACTGAATATTCCGGACAACATTCCGCCGGATTTTTGTTGTTCGTCGCCTCGGGTTATGACTTCGGAGATCTGTGTGTTCCTCTCTTTGTGTTTGAGGTATCTTCCGCCTTTAGCCTTGGACAACGTGTTTTTGACAAGTCCTGAGAACGTCACTCGGATCAGTTCGGCGTCCGCCGTCGATTTGATATTATATTCGTCTCGAGCGACGAAAAGTTTGTCGATAACGCTTGACTGAGTTTGGAACCCCTCTTGTTCGATATCTCGTTCTGAGAGGTTTGATCCGGCGGTCTCTGACGTTATTATTCCTTCGATAACGACCCAAAGATCTTCGACACAACGTTCATTACAGAGACGTTTCTTGTTTTCGTCTCTTTCGAGGTATGTGACTTTTCCTCGTCCCTCGATCCATTTCTGTTTTTCCTCAAGGCCTAACATCGCCTTTTTCAGTTTTTTCTTTGTCTCTGACGGATCAATTATCTTGTCAGATTCTTCCTTCGGTTCGGCGGGTTGAGTGGCCTGAGCGAGTTGATTTTTGAACGCTTGTTGTTCGTGATATTGTCGAGCTTGTGCTTGAGTCGTTCCCTGTGCCATAAATTAATCTTCCTCAACGAGGGATTTAATCTTGTCGGAATAGTCAGAGTTGTCAATCAACTTTTCGATGGCCTCATCGTGCTTGAGAGACTCGTCTTCGTTGAGATCGACAATCTGTTCGTATGCTTTCAGTTTCTTCCAGATCTCTCGATCAATTTCGATGTGAACCATATTAGACATTTTTGACATTTCCGAAGTTTAAACCCTTTTTGAGATTTTTGTCAATATTGTCAATTTGGACATTCGTCTTTTATATGACTGTTGTCAATACTGTCACAAGGCGATATCAAATGAACGCAGTCGCAGGAGCACAACAGTATGCCCACGAGATCGCCGGACAGCTCGGAAAGTCCCGTCAGGGACGAACAGGAGACCAGCTCATCGGTCTTGTAATATCCGTTGTTGCGATCGCTATGATTGGAGCGATGGGAGTTGTCGGACTATCCACACTTGGAGAATCCGTCAACAACTCGGACGCTACAACGTTCGTTGACAAGACCGTTGACGCCTTGATGGTACTTGGTGACTTTATGCCAGTCATCGTGGTCTTCGGTGTGATCGGATCTCTGTTCGGCCTAATATGGTGGGTTAGAAGAAACGCTCAAGTCGGACAAACCGGAAGGTAAACACTCCGACTCTTGAGCCAGAAACAACCCACAACCCTTTTTCTTCTCTTTCTATTAAATCAATAATTACATAAGAGGCCAGTTCCCAATTTTCACTATGTCAGTTTTGTCAAAATCAAGGAAGGGAACGGCGACAGATACTCCGTTCATAGCGATTTTTATCTTTATGATCGCTATAATGGCGATTCTCGGTTGGATAGCCACCGACTCACTTCACACAACGCTCTCCGATATGGAAGAAAAAAACAATTCTGTTGTCAACGAGAAAGCCGTTGAGTTTGTCGGAGACAGTAAACGAGCGATCGGAGTCCTTGATATGGGACTCGTGATGTTAATCGGATTCAACGCCTTGGCGTCAATATACTTCGCCATAACGATCAAGACAAACCCGATTTACTTCGTGGCGTCATTACTGACCTTGGCGATAACTGTCTTCCTGACAGCGGAGCTCTCAAACGTGTTCTGGATCTTCGCCAACTCCAACCCTATCGTGACCGACGCCGTCAACAACTTCGGAAATATGTTGACAGTAATGAAAAATTATCCGTTTATCTTCGTCGGAATAGGCGTTATGATCGTCATCGGGACTTATGCCAAAATCAAAGGAAGAAACGTCGAGATAGGTGTCTAAAACTATGAGAAAAGCGACTGATTTCTTTGGCTCAAACCTTTTCCAAAGGTTTGCTATGGGGCGTGTCCTCCTACTGGCAACCCTACTGGCTTTAATGATGGGAACGGTTAGCGGTCAGACTGTGATAGATGATTTCGAGGATGGGGATATGAGTGAATGGTCGGGTTCAGCGAATCAGATAACTTCTAGTAATCCTTATGAAGGTAGTTACTCAGGTTATTGGGATTATACAAGCACTCAGTATCATTACAGGACTGTTTCAAGCGGTAATAAAGGTGCTACTACTGTTAAGGTATGGTTTAGAAGCCAGTCTAAAGATGAAGGTGACTCAAGCTGTCAGATTTATCCTTTAAGACTGAGAGATGATGGAAACTACTTTGTAAGCCTTAACTATGAGGACGGATGCCAAGATAAGCAGTTAGCTAATGGCGTAGATATTTCAGATGGGAACGATTATTCTGATGGTAATTGGCATAGTACATCAGTTGATTTAGATTATGCTAATAACGAAATTGATGAAGTAAGGATAGACGGAAATGTTAAAGGCAGTAATATAGATTTTCAGAATCCAGCAAGTGAAATAGATGATTTCGGGATAGATATGTATGATAACTATCTGGCTATTGACTATGTAACCTTTTCAGGAGTCAATTCTCTCCCCAGCATTGATTCTGTTTCTTCGAGTCCTTCTAGCTGGACTCTAGGCAGTAGTGTGAATGTTTCTGCAAATGTCAGCGATGACTCAAGTGTGAGTAGTGTAAGTGCGGATGTGTGGGAGGACGGGCAGAAGATTGTGGACGGTGCTTCCCTGTCGAATAGTGGGGGCGATACTTGGGAAGTCGATAACCTGTTCACAGTCGATGAGAGCGACGTCAATTATAATTTTACCTTGACGGCGACCGATGACGACGGAGCGACCTCTCAGTATTCTGATAGTCAATTCATTAAGAACGAAGTCCCTGAGTTCGACATAACTAATCCGCCGAACTCCTCAATCTATAATTACGAGACGCCTTGGACTGTCGAGCTCAAAAAAGACGGCGACAACGTTCCTGAGGAAGACGTGACCTGTGAGAT
>Ga0209931_1000679_pt1 | contig 20049 bp, 13 predicted proteins | sample SalPonR1_B_D1_MG_FD_185697 | JGI IMG/M metagenome (GOLD analysis project Ga0209931, IMG submission 185697) | Salt pond soil microbial communities from South San Francisco under conditions of wetland restoration - Salt Pond MetaG R1_B_D1_MG... ...
AATGAACTCTCTATACTGAGTCGATTTCTTGATGAGATAATTTATTTTTTTAAAGAAACCAAATACAACGTAGTCGTTATAGAGGATATAGACCGATTTGAGAGCACCGAAATCTTTTCCAATCTTCGAGAATTAAACCTAATCTTGAATAATACCGAATTAATTAAAAAACGTATTGTCTTTATATATGCAATAAAAAACGAACAATTTAAAACAGCAAATGACCGCACTAAGTTTTTCGATTTTATAATTCCAATAATTCCTGTTGTAAATTATGAAACTGCTCCAAACTTATTTATTAAAAACTTCGCTGAAATTGGTGACCAACAAATGATAAGAGACTTATTTGCGCTGGTTGATGACGCACGCGTTATATATAATACTATAAATGAATTAAAAACTTACCTAGCTATATTAGGTCAATCAAATTATTCAGAAATACAAAAAGACTTATATAACAAATTGCTTCCATTAGTATTTTATAAAAATGTGGAACCTTACGACTTTTCTAGCTTATTGAAACGAAAAGGCCTTCTATATTCCATTTTACAAAAAGAAGAAATCATTAAATCTGATAAAAAAGCTTCTATCACCAGCCAAATTAAAATAATACAGGATGCGATTAAAACAGTTCAGAAAGACAGTTTTAAAGGATATAATGAAATTAAGCACTTCATTTTGTTAGGAATATCAACCTATATGAGCAAAATATATAATGTGAGGTACAATGATTTAAGTTTAAAAAATGATGACGGTGAATATGAAAAAAACATTTTAGATGTTGGTAACCTAGATAAATTTGATAGCATTTTTTATAAAGTTAATCTTGAGGTTAAAAGTTCCTATAATTCAGCACAGAATATTAAAAGATCTGATATTGAAAAGTTTCTTAATATCAATATTATTGAACGTTTGGATTTATTAAAAGGTATAAACGAAATTAAAGTTAAGGAAAATAATATTATTCAATTAGAAAAGGATATTCAAGAAATTGATAAAAAATCTTTACGTGATTTGATTGATGAAAAGTATCTTGAAATACATTTCAAAAAAAGTAAGGAAGATAATAAAACAGAATTAAACATTTATGAGGTGCCAAATTTTGAAATAATTAAAACACTAATAGTCAACGGTTATATTGATAGTGCTTATTTTCTTTATTTATCAAATCATTCAGACTTAGAGTTAAATTTTGATGATCATAAATTTTGGCTTGGGTTAAAAAATAATATAAATATTGGCTTTCATCATAAGCTATCTAAACCGGGTAAGATTAGTCAAAAGTTAGTAACATCCGATTATACTTCAAGCGCAATATTAAATTTCGATTTTATTAATTATTGCTTTAAAAATAGAAGTAAAACTAGAGCGAATCAGCGTTTGTTAATAATAGAACAACTGTCCAAATTGGAAACATTAGAAATTGAATTTTTAATATCCTATTTTGAGAGATGTGATAATGTAGGTTTGTTCATTAAGTTACTTTGTCAAAAATCATTTCTTCTATGGCAAAAGATTAGTGAAGATGATAAGTTTAAAATTGATTTAAAAGGCCAATATTTTGAAGCAATTATACAGTATGCTGATGTTAATGATATTTACAAGTTTTCTCAAAACTCCAATTTTACAGATTACATTTATAAACACCCTGACATTATAAGTTTGATAAATAATTCGGATAAAACTAATCGAATAATTGAAAAACTACAGTTGATATTGGATAATATCAATTTTAATACAGATAGAAAACAAGTTCTTGATTTTATTTACAACAATAACTGTTATACCATTTCCCTAGACAATATATCCGGTTTTTATAAATACAGGATAGCTAAATTTGATGAGAGTTTACATGAGAAAATATTGACTCACATAGTAAATCATAAGGATGATTTAGAGTCTATGTATAATTATATTAACTCAGAAAAAAGGCTTGAAACATTTGTAAAAAATCTTATTATAAATGTGCCTACAAATACAAAAGAAGGTAAAGACGTTTTAGTCGATTTGCTCAATAGAAGTAAAAATGAACTATCTACTGAATTAAAATCTAAATTGATCAAACATGAAAACATTATATTTCCTGATGTCTCAGAAATTGATGAAGAGGAAATAAAAATTGAATTATTAAAAAACAACAAACTAGACCCAAATCTTGAAAATATCATACAGATTTGGAATGATAACTCTGGTAAAGAAAAGGTTGATGCAGAAATTCAAAAGCAAAAACTAAGTGATAAAGAAGATGCAATTGCTCAATTTTTGAATCAAAACGTCAAATCTTTATTTGAGGAAGACGATGAGGATTTTCAAGCACAATTAAATACTATCATAAGAAAAATCATTCTTCTTGATAAAATTGAAAACCAGATACTTGAAGAAATTATTAAGAACTTCAAATTTAGCCACAATTTTAACGATCAATTAAAAAATCTTAACCGAGAGAAAATTAATTTACTTATTGATAATGGTTACTTTGATTTTAATGATGAAAATATTGATTCTTTGAAATCAAATTATAGCTTAGGTATCGCAATAAGATTTATTGAGGCTGAAAGCTCTAAGAACATGTCAAAAATAGATGAATTAAATTTGGACGATGACATAATGTTAAGTCTGTTGAACACGAAAAATGCAGAGCTAAAAAAACAATTATCTAAATACTACCTAGATAAAGTTCAGAAAAAATTAAAATCATCAGATAAGTCAATAATTTCAAAAATCGCAAAATTTTGCATTAACTCTAGATGGTTCTTAGATGCCAAACAATCCTATGTTTTGAAAGATTCAAAACTTGATGTTTCCAATTCAGTAAAACTTTTAAATGAAATAATAGAAACATTATCTGAAAATGAGATAAGAATATATCTATCTAATATGGATAATAATAAATTCAAAGAAATTGCCGATGAAACAAGTAGACCAAATATCCCGAATGACAGTAATAATTTAGTTCTTGTTGAAAGATTGAAAAAAAGAGGAATAATAAGTTCTTACAAAGAAAAGAATCATAAAATACAAGTATTTAAACATAAAAAATCATGAGCTTAAACTTTATCAAACCAGAAATTATAAGCCTAAAAAACAGCTCTGAATACAACGAAAAATGGCTTCAACAAAAAATTGAAGAAGACCCTTCGTTAATAGGACTCGGAGACGTTGAATTTAGAGATACTGAAAAAATACTTGTAGGTGGTGGTAGATTAGATACAATTCTATACGACCCAGAAGAATTAAAACGCTATGAGGTTGAAATTCAATTAGGAAAAACAGATGAGACTCACATTATTCGGACAATTGAGTATTGGGATATAGAGCGCAAAAGAAATCCGCAATATGAACATTGTGCGGTCATTATTGCTGAAGACATTACCAGTAGATTTTTAAATGTCATTTCGCTTTTTAATGGTTTTATTCCTATCATTGCCATTCAGGTTAAAGCTGTAAAATTTGGCGATAAAATTTCTTTGTTCTTTACAAAAGTTTTAGACGAAACTAAGTTTGAATTACTAGAAGAAGATATCGTTACCGAGACAGTAAACAGAGAGTATTGGGAAGATAGAGCCAATAAAAAAATGATAAAACTTGTAGATACTATCATTAGTCATTTAGATGATGTCAAGGACGATTACAACCTAAAATATAACAAGCACTACATTGGAATAGAAAAAAATGGAATGGCAAATAATTTTGTAAATTTTAAACCTAGGAAGAGCTCGGTTATAGTCCATATAAGATTGGATAAATTAGAAGAATACGACAATCTCATAGAGGAATATGACATTGATGAAATGGAGTATGAAAAAAGATTTAAACAATATCGTTTCAGGCTGAATCATAAAGATCTAGACAAAAACATACAGCTAATCCAAAAGTTGGTTAGTGAAGCCAAAGCAAATTATAGAAGTTAGTTCTTAAATAATTTAGAAAGCAACTATGAAAAAAGACAATATTACCAACAATATCAAACCACCTGGACCTGATGTAGAATTATTAAAAAAACACTTCTCCCATTGTTTTGATAAAAATGGCGACTTTGATTTTGATAAATTTAAAAGAGAGCTATCCCAAAGTGAGGATATAGATTTTTCAAATGAAAGCTACGGCATTGACTGGCTAGGGAAAAACTATGCCAGGCTCTTAGCAAGTGATGAAGCTACTACACTTTTAAAGGAAGATGAAGAATGGAATCAACAAGTAAAAAATAAAAACTCAGAAAACTTGCTGATTAAAGGTGACAATCTAGAAGTTCTCAAACACTTATCTAATGCCTACTATGAAAAAGTAAAGATGATCTATATAGACCCACCATACAACACAGGGTCTGATGGTTTTGTATATCAAGATGACAGGAAGTTTAGTGTTGAAGAGTTATCAAAGCTTGCAGGAATTGAAGAAGACAATGCCAAACGAATATTAGACTTCACCCAGAGCAAAAGCAATTCCCACAGCGCATGGTTAACCTTTATGTATCCACGCCTCTATATTGCCAAACAACTGCTTAAAGAGGATGGTGTAATTTTTATTTCAATTGACGATAATGAAGTGGCACAATTGAAAATATTAATGGATGATGTTTTCGGTGAAGAAAATTTTGTTGCAGAATTTGTGTGGAGAAAAAAAACTGGGGCTAATGATGCCAAAGATATTGCAGTTATAACAGAATCAATTTTATTGTATTCTAAAAATAAATATGGAACCGATGAAGATGAAATTTATGCGAGGGACGAATCATCTATTAATCAAGATAGGTTTAAATTGAAAGATGAATTTATTGAAGAAAGAGGGAAATATTATTTAGATACCTTAGATAGAGGGGGTTTACAGTATTCTGATAGCATGAATTTTGGAATTAAAGCCCCAGATGGTGGTTTAATTTTTCCTAATGGTCGTTCGGAATTTTTTAATGATGGATGGATTTGGAAGTGGAGTAAAAGTAAAGTCAAATGGGGTTTAGAAAATGACTATTTAAAGTTTGTAGAATCAAATAAAAGTAAAGGCTCAAAATATACCATTAAATATAAAGTATATCAAAAAGTTAATAATGAAGGAAAGGTACGTAAAGATCTTGGCAGAGCCTATTCGAACTTGATAGTAAATCCAATTAACCAACAAGGTAAAACTGATTTTTCAAATTTATTTGATGGTCAAAGTTACTTTTCAAATCCCAAACCAGTTGATTTAATTTCATACTTTGTAAAAACATTAAAAGGTCAAAATGGTATTGTTATGGACTTTTTTGCAGGCTCAGGAACAACTGCTGATGCGATAATGCAACTTAACGCAGAAGATGGCGGTAATAGAAAATTTATTCTCGTACAACTGCCTGAAACCTTAGATAAAAAGAAAAACAAAACTGCCTACGATTTCGTAAAAAATGAATTAAAAATAGAACAACCAACTATTTTTGATATTACAAAAGAACGCATCATACGGGCAGGTAATAAAATAAAAGAAGACAATAAAAATTCAAAAGAGCCTAAAGATTTGTCTAATTCAGATTTTGGCTTTAAAATCTTTGAAACTACTCCAATTTGGGAAGACTACAATCTTGAGGCTGATGAGTTTAACCCACAGCAAAAACTTTTTGATGAAAGCAAGTTAAGTGATGAAGATTTAAAGATTTTGATGACAACCTGGAAAACCTATGATGGCATTCGTCTTTCTCAACATCTTATAGAAATTGACCTGGAAGGTTATAAAGGTCATTATTTCGATAACAAACTATATCTCGTTGATAAAGGATTTAAAACCGTACACCTAAAAACACTTTTAGAAAAAATTGATGCCGATAAAGATTTCAATCCGGCTTCAATCATTGTTTTTGGCTATAATTTTGAAAGTAAAGTCTTGCGAGAAATTGCAGACAATGTAAAGAGTTATACCAATAAAAAGCACATAGACATTGACTTTATAACAAGGTATTAATTATGGCTAGATTTAATTTTGAAAAAAACTTAGAACACCAGGAGCAAGCCGTAAAATCTACAGTAGGTGTTTTTGAAGGTATAGATATCGTAAAACCCGCCGGTATAAACAGAAAACAAGTCAATCCGTTTATTGATAAAGATGTCAATTTTAGATACGTCAGAAATATCGGCGAAATACAGGAGCAAAACAGTATTGAAAGAAGCGTAAAAGGCAAAAGTAACATCATCGATATTTCGATGGAAACAGGAACCGGAAAAACATATACCTACACTAAAACAATCTTCGAATTAAATAAACGCTTCGCTATATTTAAGTTTGTCGTCGTAGTGCCTACACTACCTATTAAAGCAGGAACAGTCGATTTTCTTAAGTCAGATAGCGCACGAGAACACTTTAAAGAGCAGTATGGTAAAACCATTAAACCTCATATTGTAGAAAGCAAAAAGGGACGGAAAAACGCTAAAAGTTTTATGCCACCTGCTGTAAACAGCTTTGTTACTAGTGGCGAGTTTGAAAAAAATAGCATTCAGGTATTGATTATAAATGCGGGAATGATCAACTCTAAAACCATGCAAGAGAAGTTTGACAAAACACTTATGGATGAACATACCGTTCCGTTTGATGCCATTTCTGCCACTAAACCGTTCATGATCATAGATGAGCCTCATAAATTTGATAAGACCAATAAAACGTGGATAAATCTACAAAAAATGAATCCTCAATTTATCATAAGGTATGGGGCAACGTTTAAAGAAAATGATAACCTGGTTTATGATTTAACGGCGGTAGATTCCTTTAATAGAAACCTTGTAAAGGGAGTCATTGGTCATATTACAGAATTTGAAACTGGGAAAAACACATTAGTAAAGTTCACTAATTCAAATGGTAAGGAAGCCAATTTTAATTTAATTGAAGGCAAGACTAGAAAAATTGTAAAACTTACCAAAAAAGAAAGCCTGGCGAAAGTTCATCCGGCAATGACAGATTTGTTTATTGAAAAACTCAATAAGACCTATATCTTGCTGTCCAACGGGTTAGAATTAAAAAAAGGAGATATGGTAAATCCATACTCCTACGCTGAAACCTTACAGGAAACAATGATTCAAAAAGCGGTAAAAAATCATTTTATCCAGGAGAAGAAATTGCTTAACAGACCTGTGAAAATAAAACCACTAACCCTATTCTTTATCGATAATATCAAAGAATACCGAAATGAAGATGGCTACATCAAGACCACAGTTGAAAAATATGTTGAAGCAGAAGTCAAAGCTTTATTAAAAACTGAAAAAGATGGGTTTTATAGAGAATATCTTGATAAAACACTAGCTGATATTTCTAAAACCCACGCAGGCTATTTTGCAGTAGATAAAAAAGAAACCGACGAAGTTATTGAAAAAGAGGTCAATGAAATCTTACACGATAAACAAGCCATTTTAAGCCTGGATAATCCACGAAGATTTATCTTTTCTAAATGGACTTTGAGAGAAGGTTGGGATAACCCAAATATTTTTCAAATTTGTAAATTAAGAAGTAGTGGTTCAGAAATATCAAAACTTCAGGAAGTAGGAAGAGGGCTTCGCCTGCCTGTAAATGAGTTTGGCAACCGTGTTAAAGATGAACAGTTTTATCTCAACTATTTTGTAGATTTTACAGAGAATGATTTTGTAGATAACCTGGTCAATGAGATAAATAAAAAATCAGGTGCGGTTTCTAGAGAAGATATTCCTGTAAAACTTCACGAAAACATGATCAAACAGATTTGTGAAAAGTATGATATTCAGGAGGAAGACTTATTACAGCAATTAGACGACAGTAACATCATCAAAAGGAATAATGACTTTAAAGAAAATGGTTTTGAATACATCAAATCACATTTTCCGCTTATTTTTGAAGGTGTTGATTCCAATAAAATTAGAAAAGCTAATACGGAAAAGAAAAAACTGAGTGTAAGAGTAGAAAAATATGCTGAACTAAAGGAATTATGGGAAAAGCTCAATGAAAAAGTAGTGTTAGAATATAAAATTGAAAATGAAAGTAAATTTAAAACACTATTAGAAGATTTCCTGAAAAACACAGAACTTACAGTAGAAGGTACGAGAGAAAAGACAGCTCAATTAGAAATTGAAGACAATAAAGCCTTTATCAAAGAGGAGACAGCTATTTATGGTAACGACATAATCCCAGTTTCAACAATGAAATATGATGATTTCTTAAAGCAATTGTCTTCAACTTTAAACATCAATCTCAAAACCATCCACCAATGCTTTATAAATGCCGATATTGAAATAAACAAATACCTTAATCAATCAACACTTAGAATATTTAAGCAAAAGTTTGATAACTTTTTAATGTACAAGGCCATTAATGCTTTTAGTATAGGCTATCAAAAAGTTAAGAGCACTGTACATCCAACTAAATTGACAAACGCCAATGGTGAAGCCAGGAAAGAAGTAGATGCATCAGACATAGGCGTATTTCATTCGGAAGAAAACGTTGCCGACAATTATTATTTTGATGAACTTTTTTATGATAGTGAACTTGAAAAAGAAAATATTGAAACGAAAATAAGTGATGTCATAGTATTTTCAAAAATCCCTAAAAATTCAATTAAAATACCTGTTGCCGGTGGCAAAAGCTATTCACCGGACTTTGCCTATGTCATGAATTTCAAAGATGGAAATAAAAAACTGTATTTTATTGTTGAAACAAAAAACACGGACAAGGACAGCCTTAGAGCAGAAGAAGATCAAAAAATCAAGCACGCTGAAAAATTCTTTGGCAACAATATTGAAATCAAATTCAAAACACAATTCAGCCGGAATAAGATAGCGAGTTTAATAAATGAGGTGTATAGTGATGAAGGATAGAGTTAGAATTAATAATATGTTATTCAATTAAAAGAAGATTTGTTTTTCTATCGTAATAATGATGATACTTGTAAAATATCAATAATGCCCTTAAAAGAAGAATATCAAAATTAGCATGGACGGAAAAGGAAGAGCTTTAGACAATATTTTTATAGAAAGGTTCTGGAGAACTATTAAGTATCAGCACATATATTTAAATCCAGCAGATGAAGGAATCACCTTGTACAGAGGAATAAAAAATGATTGGAAAGGTATCATAATAAAAACCATCAAGGCGTTAACGAAAAACCTATTAAAAAGTTTAAATATGTTGCTTAAAAATTCAACTAATAATCAACAGATAATGGTCTAAACTAATCGAGGTGTTTTATTGAAAAAATAATGGTATAGTAAAACCGATAAGATGTTTGAATGATAGGAAGAAGAATTCGAAAAGAAACTTATTGTTGTTTTCGAATTTTCTAATGATGGACTAATCCAAGTTGGTTATGAAATTGAAAATAATCAAAGCTTAAAAAATAATAGTGAAAAATAATATTTTCAAACGTATAAAAACGTATAAAAAAATTATTTCGATTCTATCTTATTAAATTTATATTTGAATCGTGGAAAATAGCAAAGAACATCTGATTGTAAAGAATTTATTTTTTGGTTATACCCCAGAGGAATTCGTATTGAACGATATTTCTTTTGATGTAGAGAAAGGTAATTATTTGGCCATATTGGGATCATCCGGTAGTGGAAAGTCGACTTTGTTGCGAATTTTAGCTGATATTCTACCTCGGATGGAGGATAACTTCTTGAGAGGAAAAGTTTCTCTTTTCGGACAGGATACTTTCCAATATTTAGGCACTGGTAAACTGGCATTTATGTTTCAAGAGCCGAGTTTAATGCCTAATTTGAATGTAAGAGAAAATATAGCATTCCCATTAAAGCTCCGTAGTGAAAGTATAGACCATGAATTTATTGACGATTTAATAAAAACTATTGGTCTCGATGAACATCAAAAAAAAATACCTAAAGAACTCTCTGGTGGGATGAAAACCAGAGTATCTCTTGCGAGAGCATTTGTCACTAGACCCGAAGTATTGCTTTTGGACGAACCATTTTCAGCTTTGGATATTTCCTGGCGTTATGAATTGTATTCTTATTTAGAAAAAATTAAAGAAAGATTTAATACAACTATTATTTTGGTAACACACGATATACAGGAAGCTGTTTTATTGGCTAATCAAGTTATAGTATTGTCTTCTAGTGGTGAAATAATTAAAAGAAAGGAAATACAACAACCTACCCATCGCATTTTTGATTATGAGTATACTAATAGAGTAATTAAAAATCAACAATCAAATATATTGGAATTACAGAAAAATATTTTGGTTGATGGAACTAATGAAAAAAGAGAACAAAACAGAAATGAAAGTTCAAAAATAATAGCATCTCATAGACAAAAAGAAATTATAAGCGATGAGAAATAAAATTATATACGTTGCCCTGTTTTTTATTTTAACTGCTTTTTGGGAATTTTTTGGAGCTTCCAACAATACTGTTCGCTTATTAATTAGTAGTCCGAGTCTAGTTTTTGAGTATTTTATAAACAATCAAAATGCCCTAATGGAAGCTACAGGCATTACTTTGTTGGAAGCTGTGCTTGGTTTATTGATTGCAACCATGTTCAGTTTTTCAGTAATGATGTTATGTTTTTATATTCCAAAACTTTTAAATTTTGTGATGCCACTTATGGTGGGTTCTCAAGTCATACCTCTCATTGTTTTGGCACCCTTTTTTATTATGTTGATGGGTATAGGTATAGGTTCTAAAGTAGCCATGGCCGCTTTGATATCATTTTTCCCTATTTTTGTAAACTTTGGTACAGGAGTTAAATCGATTCCCACCGAAATATTAGAATTTGCTTATATAAACAAGGCTTCGACCTGGAAAAAAATAACTAATATATATTTTCCAATGTCATTGTCAAATTTATTTGCAGGTATAAAAATTGCAGCAACCCTTGCTGTGATTGGAGCGATTGTAGCTGAGTTTACAGGGGCGCGTGTAGGTTTGGGAAAGAACTTGTTCTTAAGTGCGATTCGTTTAGATCCAGATTTAATGTTTTCCTCTTTGATTCTATCATCTTTAATTGGATTTTCTCTTTTCAACTTAATTATTTTAATTGAAAAAAAGGTTATAAGAAATAAAATATGAATAAAAAAGTTTTAAAAAAAATTTGGTCCGAGAATGCCATATCTTTTATGAGTGTAGAACATACTTCCCAAAAAAATATATTACACCCTATAATTGCAAACTATGTGAATAGCAATTCTTTCAAAAAGATTCTAGATTATGGTTGTGGCGACGGGAGATTGCTTAAAATGTTAGAAGATTATTTATTCATTGATGTTTATGATATTAACAATGAAATGTTAGAGTTAACAAAAATTAATGTCAACGAAAGAATTAATAATTATTTTTCAGAAGTTGAAAAGATTAAATTTAATTTTTACGATTGTATAATATTAAGTATGGTACTTGTATGTATTGACAATAAAAAAGAATTTAAAAATATTCTATTAAATATTAAAAATTTTAAGAAAAGCAAAGGTAAGGCTTTAATTGCTGTTACACATCCCGCTTTCAGAGATAGAAAATTCAGTAATTTTTATACCTCCTATAGTGAGCATCAAGTCTTTAAATATTTAAATGATGGTGAGCCTTTTAATGTACATATTCAAGATAAGATGCCACCATCAGTATCCTTTGTAGATTATCATTGGACATTATCATTTACATTAAACCAGATTATTGAGGCAGGTTTACAAATAGAAAAAATTATTGAAACGCAAGATGATCCTAACTGTAAATTTATGAATGACAATTATTCGCCTTACATAATAATAATTGCAAGTTAATTAAAAAGCTATGAAAAAGACAGTATTAACAATTTTAGCAGTACTTATTTTATGTTTACTTGCCTTTTTTGTCTGGCAAAACCAGACGAATGAGCATAGTAATAAAAAAAATCCTGAGACATATAATGCTTCTTTGCGTTTTGGTTGGATACCTTCTGCTTCATTTGCTGGAGAGATTACAGGAATGAGAATGTTTGCAAAAGAAAACCAACTCAAACTAAAATGCGAGACAGGAGGACCTGGATTAAATGCTATCCAATTGGTTCAAACTGGTCAAGATACTTTTGGTACTATTGCAGCTGATGAAGTTTTGGCAGCAAATGATAAGGGTGCAGATTTGGTTATTATTGGTGTGATTAACTATTTTTCTCCCGGAGGTTTTGTGTCTAAGAAAGGCAGTCAAATATATTCACCAAAAGATTTTGAAAACAATAAAGTTGGACTGTTACCTTTTGGTTCTACAAATCTTTTGTATGAAAGTATGTTAGAAAAAAATAATGTTGACCGTTCAAAAATTGATGAAATAATTGTTTCACCAGATTTACGTTCTTTTATTCTTGGTAAATATGATGTACATCCAGTTTTTGTTTATGATGAAACAGTTACTTTAGACATAAAAAAAATTGATTATAATCTAATTGAACCTAACAAATTTGGTGTTAACTTTAAAGGTCCAGTATATTTTTGTAAGCGTGAGATTTTAGAAAAAAATCCTTTATTAGTAAAAGCGTTCATAAACACTATGGCGGAGGGATGGAATTTTGCCATTTCTAATCCTAAAAAAGCGATATCTTTTTTAAAAGATTTTGCGCCCGAAATAGATGCTGAAAGAGAGTATAAGGTATTAAGAAAAGCTATCCCTTACTATACTGCATACAATGGTCAACCTTTAAATTCAGATTATAAATCTTGGGATGACATGGTAAAGGAATTAAAAAGACAAGATGAAATAGAAAAGAATATAGATATTATGAATGTAGTGAAACTCAAATATATTCAAGAATTTTATGATTCGAAAATTAGAAAATAAATTAAAGACTACAACACAAGAAATCAATAAAGTCGTTAAAGAAAGTGACGATAATAAGGTGCTTTGGTTACAAGTGCTATTACCTAAAACATATTTGCTAAAACAAATAGAAGCTCATACCTATACTTTAATAGAAAAAGAAAACTATAAAAAATTTATAAATTTATTTGTTTATGGTGAAGATGATTCTGAAAAAATTAAACGGTCTTTATATTATTTAACTTTCGATGAATCCTTCAAATACGAGAAGGTTTCAGAGGAAAAAATTATTAAACAAAAAAAAGATTATGAGTTAATTAATGACGGGTCTGTCATAATTGAAAACGATGAATTATTTAATAATTTGTCAAACAGCGATAATCTTGAGCCATATTGGAATGAATGGTGTAATAGTATTAAAAAATTATTAGGAAATTCTAGCACGCTTTGGTCATATTTAAAAATTCCAAGCAGTAATACTGATAAAAATAAGATTTTATCATATTATGTGATATTTGAAAAACCAATTAATTGTGAGATTATAAAATCAAAAGTTAATAAAATTTTACAAGAATTTTTAGTACAATATGGATTTGAAACATATTCGTCAGAGCTCAAAAAAACAGCCTTACAATCCTCCCTTTCAGCTGTCATATCCCGTAACCAGAGTCATAACATAGGAAGTCACGTTTTAAATAACCTTTCTAATCCAGAGAAAATTAAAGCGTTTTTATACGAGAATAGAAATCAAAAAAAAGGCGTACAGGAAGTAAGTAGTTTATTAAAAAAAGGAGGCTATATTTCTTTATATACCATAAATGGTTTACACCAAGAAAAAAAACGCTATCATTTAACAGGAAACATGGCTATCAATAACAGCCGTAGGGATAATGACTCGGTATCTGATTACCTTACTAAAAAAGACCTTTATCCAGAACACCTTATTGCCCATTTTAATACCTACTTAAAATCGCGTATGGATTTTATTGCTGATGTGGGAACAAGCGTACAAGCCAGTTTAATGAATACCTCCAATCTATTTGATGAGGTATTTGCGTTTTTTGAAAAAAACCTCATTCTTTTAAGAGAAATCAGTGGCAAGGAAGATGAGTTTCAATACGGTTTCAAACTTAGTGCTGATAGAAAAACGGACAAATCCGGCCTAAAAGTAGCAATGCCCAATGGTCTCTTAGGACAGCAGGCTTTTTATATTATTTTAGAAAATATAATTCGTAATACAGCTAAGCATGAGAATCTAAATGAGGAAGAAAAAGTATGTTTTACTATAGATGTCAATTCTGAAACTCAAGGCATTTATAAAAACTTTTGTGAAGTTACTATTTATTCTAATCTTTCAAAAAGAATAGATGAGATCACAAATTTAATAAACGCCCGCAACGCTTCAATCGATGAACCTATTTTAGACAAAAATAACAATGTTCGCCAGGGTGGATGGGGTACTATTGAAATGAAGCTTGCCGCTGCTTATCTTTGTGGTGTCAATCTTTTGGATATTGATGATGAGGCTTATCGCGTTTATATGCAAAACAATCGAACTGTGACCTTTCCGATACTTGAGGCAGTCCGAAAAATAGTTAATGGCAAAAATCATTTTGGCTATCGTTTTTATTTGCGTAAGCCTAAATTGGCTTTAGTGATTTTTGAAGATTATAAAAAAAATAAAGAATCAATCGAAAACTTAAATGGCCAAGCAGGCATATATGCAACACATAAGGGTGAAATTTTTTTAGGAACTAAGATATTTAATCATGATTTTTTGGTTTATTTGGGTGACAATTTTAACGAAGAAAAATGGCTCAAAATGAGAAATTTGCCGCAGCGGGTTCTTCATTTAAATGACCTTCCTGAAAAAATTGAAGAGGAATTTCTATGGGATTGCTATTTTAAGCAGCATCTAATTGATAAATTTAAAGAAATATCTTTTAAATCGGCAAGGTACTTTAAATCTATTGATGAAAAATATCGTTTTGATGTTCATGGAGGTAAATTCCATAATGAAAAAAATAGTTACCAATATATAGAGCCTTTTGGAACTACATCTCTTATGGGCCAAAACTTTAAGGATTTGGACAAAAATGAATTGTTTTTTAATTGGTGTTGTGAAGCGATTGCGACTTCAGTTTTGGTAGTGGATGAAAGAATACAAACTGCACAGGACTTCGAATATATACCAGAAAAAACTCAAGGAGGACCAACTTTGCCGATTAAATTTTCTGAGATATATCAGAAAACCGGTATTATTGTCCCAAGTAGTGATGACATTAATTTAAATAAATCAAACCTTAGAACTAGTGAAATACAGAAGACTATAGAAAAATATATCAATGATAATATTGAGCAAGTTCAATATTTAGTATTGCATTACGGTATTGTTGAAATATTTGAAGAATTGAATGAAAAAAAATTTTTAACAACAATTCAAGAATTGGTTGAAGAGAAAAACCCCAAATGTAAAATTGTTATTGTATCCGGTAGAGGACAAACTAAGGATATACCTCAGGAGCATTACTTTATTAACTATTCCACATTCTCTTATTATTTAACCAACCCCTTCGGGCGAAGTAAACTTCACCTGACGAAATTACTGAAAACAGCGAGGGTAAAAAAATTAAACTTATGATTCGAATAATTTGCATTTGTATATATGGCGAGGTATTTAGTAATAATGATAAATGGGAATTTATCGATACAAACGAAGTACACCTCTGCTATTTTAACGAAACTATTCAACGAGAAATTTATACTGAAGGCAAAAGTGAGAGTCATGAAATCATTCTTTTTCCGGATTTCCAATGCTTAAAATGTGTTAAAAAAACAGTTTTAAAAAATTTACTTAACCATTCTGATTGTTATGTAATATTACATGATTCTCATAAAGATTCACAACGACAAATTTTAAGTGAATTAGCTCCCGGTTTTCCCATTGAACGAACGATTACTGCCTCACACGTAAGTTCTGGTGTTTTTGGTACTGAAATGCTTGGTAAAGTGCCTTCGGTGGAATCTCAAGACGAATGGAATAAACTCATCGATAATATAATATCCCAGTTTCATGATGAAGAATTAGAAAACCTAATTATAAGTGTAATTGAAGGGGATGAAGAAGCTAAAGCCAAATTGGATGATTATATTTCAGAAATTAAAAACAAGGTTTAATGCCATATATAATTTCCAATGCTCGGTTTGAAGTTCCTCCTAGTCTTTTTTTAGAGGACTACTCCTTAAACCAAGCCTTGGAGCATATTTACAATATTCCTTCTATAAGTCATATAATTATAATTGCAGAGGCTCATTTTAAAGGCGGTTTTTTTCAAAATTTAGATGGTCTTACCCTATTAAAACATTTGCTTTTAGACAAAGAAAAAAACTTTTACGATATTCAAGTTACTTTGCTTCACATTTGCCCTTATGAATACCTGCTTCATAAGGATTTGGATAATTTTATAATCATGGCTCCAAATATTTCAGCCTATCGTTGGAAAAGTGAATGGTTGGATAGGTTACCGGATTTTCCCAAAATTGAAACATCAAAACATTCTTATAGTGCATTTAAAAAGTATGTATTATATAGTATTAAAGATAAACAAACCTCAGAACACGATGCTCGCAATGAAATGGGCGCAAAGCGATTATTAAACGAATGGAATGGTTTATTTTCGTTTAGTTCACTTCCTCTTCATGCAAAAAAACAGATTTTTTTAGAAGATATAAACTATTCTCCTTTTGAAGACAAACAGAAAAAATCTTTTTTAAAGGCCACTAAAAATATTAATAAAATTTTGGTGATTGAAGACCAATGGAATAAATGGAAACCATTTTTTGAGGAAGCATTTCCAGAGAGTGAGTTTACAGTATTTCAAGATGTTACTTCAACAATAGAATACCTAAATGAAAAGAAGGATACTATACAGGGTATCTATGATTCCTTCTTAAACAACCGAGTCACAAATATTGTGGACTTTTTAAATTTTGATAGCGATATACAAGGTATTGGAACCAAACAGGATGTTGTTTTTAAAAGTTATGAATTTTTAGAAAAATTGAATGAGGCTTGGCCTTTTGATATATTATTTTGTGATTTACGCCTCTCAAAAGACTCAGAAAATTATGATGGTTTGGATGTAATTTCTAAGATTAAAGATATTAACCATCATATTCCAATCATTGCTTTTTCTGCTTCCCGAAGATCTAAGATTGCCCAAAAAATCAGGGATTTGGGTATAAATGATATATACATAAAAGGTGTTGAGGGGCTGTCCAACTTTTCTTATTTAATTAAAAATAATCGGCTTGATCAAAAATACAAGGAGCGAGATTTTCAATGGTTAATCAATGTTTGTAATAACGCCTGTGAATACTTAAACAAGCAAAATGAACAAAATCTTTTTTTCTATTACTTGAATATCAACGAATATGGTTGGGAATTTAAAAAATTTGATCCTGATAGCATATTCAAATTAAAAATGATATTGATTACATTAACCGAAGCATTGAAAGATTCCAAAGAATTTTGGAAACATGAAAACTATCTGAAGGGTCAAGGGTTAAGTTACGACCTAGCTGTAATGCTCCAAAAGTTCAACTTGCTTTTTTCAATGTCTGAATTTAAGATAAATGATGATGAAAATAATCATTGGATTAAAATGAAAACAAAATTTGAATATCTTAAGGAAGAGCGCAGGTTCCGCGAATTAAGAAATAGCATCTTTCATCCTCATTATCACAAAATGATAAGGGCTGATTATATTAATAAAAAATATTTTTTCCATTTTATAGAAGATTTTTTAAATTGGTTGATAAATCCGTTACAAATTGATGAAGTTCGAGAAATATTGGAAAAGAAAATTTAAGAAATAATGGGAGGTATTTTATCTACATATGGAAAGTATAAATGCCTTAATTGTGGTTTTGCTTTTGTTGATATAAATATATCCAAAAATGAAGTAGCTGAATGGCAATTTAATCGAGATAAAATACCTGCCGTTATTTTAGAAGAAAAATATGAAAATTTTGATGGAAAGCATCATCAAAAGCTTTCGGGTTTAGAAGTAGTTTATGAATTTCGAAAAACAGGATATGGCGGCCCTATTGTGGTGCTCTCAATTTTCAATCTTGATCAAATTAAAACACTGATTAAGTATCAGTCGAATCGATTCAAAGAAAAGACTGAACGGATATTACTCACTTCCAATATTGGGTTTTTTAGTGTACTGAATAAAGAATGGCGCAATCAGGCAAAAATTTTTGTTGAAGCGAATAAAGATATAGATATTACCGATTTCTCCAGATTAGATGGGTTACGCTATTCGACTCAACATGCAGCAGCGGTATCAAATATTTTGCACGATTTGAAAAATGCATTACTATATACAACTGTAGAAGAAAAGGATAAAATAACAATGCCATTTATTGATGAAATATCTCAGAATCACTTGAATCATTCTCGAATAAAAGAATTTGAGGAAGTTGTTGATTCTTTTTTAGGATCCAAAACCTTAGATGTCGATACATTAAAAGATAATTTAAAACCACTACTTTTAGATGAAACTGACAAAGACGTAAACGAAAGTACAGATATCTCAAGGAAGAGATGGGAGGTGTTAGTTGTAGAGGATAATTCTAAAATAGCAGAAGAAATTAATATTAGACTCAAAGAACAAGGTTTTGTTTCAAAATATGTTACAACCCCTAAAGAAGCTTTGAAAGAAATAAATACAATAAGCCATCTAGTATGGGTAATTGCAGATTACCGTTTAATGGATGAAAGAAAAAGCTGGTATCCTTTACAAGGAATAGATTTGCTTTTGAAAATTCAACAGGCTCAGAAAATATTTCATAAAAAAGTGCACCTCACAATTTTAACATCAAAGCGTGACGTTCTAGCCCGAGTACACCAATCAAAATTTAACGAAATAACTTTTTTTAATAAATCACTTTTACAAAGTGAGAGAGATTATCAAGTTTTCTTAGAAACCCAATTGCCCCATTTACTCGAGGTGGACTCACTAAATCAAAATAAGTTTGTGGCTCCACCTTCTTGGCAAACTGGTGCCGGTGGAGTTTTGGCACTGCGTTTAAATTCAAAAGAATTTCGTTCTATTGAAGACAAGAACAGAAAATCGGGTAATTCAACCGGTAATGATTTGTATAGTAAATTTAAACTTGAAAGACCTAAAGAGGTAGATAAAACTTCCTGGAATAATATTTGGCTCAAAATAACTTCAGATGAAGAATGGGGATCAATCAATGAAGAGATCAATAAAATTATAGAAGATTCGCTTATCATTACCACATCCAATGTAACTTTAAACTATAAAGGTGACATTAAACCTACCGCAAAAATAGATTTAAATGGAAAAGATTGGAAAGCCAATATAAAACATCGTTTACTTTTTAGGCGACTTTGCCTAGCAGCATTTGCCAGTTACTCTTTAGGCAAGTATCCAGAAAGGAATTTTAATAAACCATTGAAATTTTTTAACGATTTCGCAATAAGGATAAGAGAAAATTCACAGAATTCTACCGTATTCAACCATTTTAGGAGTGCTTCGGGGTTTGAACCCGATGAGGTGTTTTCAGGTTTTGAATTACAATATAAATCAATACCCCAAGAGGAAAGAACATTCTTGGAAAACTATTTAAATACTATTTCTTCCTAAATCCGATCAAAATCGGATAAATATTTAATTTTAAAAAGCTTCATATCCTTTTAATATTTGTAGTATATAAAAATGTGCTGCAAATGATCTGTATTTTCCTATTACCAAATCAATATAAAAACGTATAAAATAAATATTATTATTTTATACGTTTTCTTCGCATTTTTGAAATACAAATATTAAAAACTTTCAAATGGCACCGAGTAATAACACAGAAGAAAATATTAAAAAGGGTTATGCCCAAATGATGGGGCAAACGCTTCCCAAAATGCAAATTCAAGAAAATGAAGAATCAATCGTGCAGGACACTGTAGATGCTATTATGAGATCCATAAAATTAAAAACTAAAATAATTACCAGTTATGAAGTTTAATATCCGTTTGTTAGCGTGGAGTGACGTAAAAAACAAAGCAGTACCAAAGAGAAATGGGGACAGCTTTATTTGGCCACCGGGAATGCTTGTTATATTGAATGACTTCCTGGAGAGGTTAACGGTTGTTCAAAAGCAACTGGCTGATCCAGTAGAACGGGTTGTTGCAATTTTTAAAGATGCTGCAACAGAAGTACAAAAAATGGCAGATGAAATTTTAAACAAGTATAATGAAGAGATAATAAAGATTGATTTAAAAATAGAAGAATATTTGTTTCAAATA
>Ga0209931_1000684_pt1 | contig 19974 bp, 14 predicted proteins | sample SalPonR1_B_D1_MG_FD_185697 | JGI IMG/M metagenome (GOLD analysis project Ga0209931, IMG submission 185697) | Salt pond soil microbial communities from South San Francisco under conditions of wetland restoration - Salt Pond MetaG R1_B_D1_MG... ...
GCTTTAGCTGCTTCTTCGGCTTTTTGTCGCTCTTCAGCAAGTAGTTTTAACGAGTCGGCCATTTGCTGCTGTCTAATTATTTCAGCTTCTTTTCGGGCTACTTCCTCTTTTCTGCGTTGTTCGGCTTCTTCTTTTTCTTTAGCCCGTTTTTGTGCTTTTCGTTCGGCTTCTAATTGTGCTTTTTCTTTTTCAATACGTTTCAACGAATCAGCTTCTGCTTTTTGTTGGGCTGATTCGGCAGCTTTTCTTCGGGCTTCCTCTTCCGCTTCTCTGCGCGCTTTTTTTTCGGCAACTTGTTTTAACGAATCGGCTATTTGCTGCTGTCTAATTCTTTCAGCTTCTTTTCTGGCCTCCTCTTCTTTTCTGCGTTGTTCAGCTTCTGCTTTTTCTTTAGCCCGTTGCTGGGCTTTACGTTCGGCTTCTAATTGTGCTTTTTCTTCTTCAATACGTTTCAACGAATCGGCTTCTGCTTTTTGACGAGCTAATTCGGCAGCTTTCCTTCGGACTTCCTCTTCCGCTTCTCTGCGCGCTTTTTCTTCGGCAACTTGTTTTAACGAGTCGGCTATTTGTTGTTGTCGTATTCTTTCAGCTTCTTTTCGTGCTGCTTCTTCTTTGCGTTGTTGTTCTGCTCTTTCTTTCTCCAGCTGTATCTGACGGGCTCTCTCTTCAGCTGCTTTTCGTTTGGCTTCCTCTTCGGCTTTACGTCTTGCTTCTGCTGCAGCTTTTTGCTCTTGAATAATTCGTTGTCTTTCAGCTTCTTCGTTAGCTTTTCTCTGGTCCTCCAAATCTTTTAAGTGCTGTTTGTGTGCTTCTTGAAGTTCCTCTTCTGCTTTATCAATTTTAGAACGTACCTCTCGGGAATAATCCACATCATAATCAAAATCTCCAATTTGTCCATAGAACTTTATTACTCCCACAGGTTGAGTAAAAACTACGGTATTTACTTCATCATATTGTTGAAAAAGATCTACAGCAAAACGAATAGGAGCAAAACGTTTATCCAGGTATTCATCGGGCATTTCTGTATTAATATTTATTTTTTTTGTAACATACCCTTCTTTGGAAAATTCTAAGATATAATCTTTATTTAAATCTAAATCAACTTGTATTTTCCCTGATCGGTCAGAAGTATAGGTTTCTACTAATTGTCCATTTTCATATAATTTTATTTTCCCGTCTTTGGGTGATCCGTTAATTATACCTAAAACTCCTTCTATTGCAATATAATTCTGCGAGAGTGTATGGAAAGGTGCTATTGATAATAATAGGAATGCTATTGAAAATGATATATATTGAAAAAGTTTTTTATTCATTTTTGTAAAAGATGATTTTATTAATTTATGTATGCAGGTAATTTTAAGGTAAATTCACTTCCTTTACCTTCTTGGCTTGAAACTGATATTTCTCCGCCATTTTGTTCAACAAATTCTTGTGCAATAATTAATCCCAAACCTGTTCCTGCTTCATCATCAGTCCCTTGTGTAGAAATATTTGTATCAATTTTAAAAATTTTATCCAAATTTTCTTTTGGAATGCCAACTCCGGTATCAAATACAGATACATAAATAAAATTTTCAACTTTTGATGCTTTTACCCCTACTTCTCCATTCTTTTGGGTATACTTAATAGCATTAGATATAAGATTACGTAAAACCGTCCGAATCATATTTTTATCAATGGAAGCATATAATCCAATATCTACATTCGATGTAAGTTTAATATTTTTACTATCAGCTCTGCCTCTTAATAAATTAAGATTATCATTTACTAATTCAAAGATATCTGTTTTTTCAATTTTGATATCCATTCGGCCGGTTTGAGATTTAGCCCATTGCAATAAGTTTTCTAATAAATTATAGGTATTTTTTGAAAATTTATAAATATGTTCAATAAAATATTTTTTCTTTGTTTCATTATAGGTATCATAACGTTCCATTAACAACTCAGAAAGGCCAATAACCGTATTAAATGGATTTTTAAGATCGTGAGCAATGATGGTGAAAAATTTGTCTTTCGTAGCATTTAAGTCTTCTAATTCTTTTTTATTTTTTTCTATGGCGTTTTTTTGCTTCTCAATTTGAATACTTTTTCTGGTAAGATTTTCTTCCAGAATATTACTGTTTCTTAAACGTTTAATTAAAGCTTTTAATACTCCTTTAGCAATTTCTACATCACTATCAATTATTTTGTTAAATACCGTTTGATCAAGCCTTAAAAGATGCGTTTTTTCAATTGCAGTAACTGTAGCTGATCTTGCCGATGAGTCAATTAATGAATATTCTCCAAAAAAATCGTTTGATTCAAGAGTAGTAAAGACATGTTCTCCGTCATGCACTTTTACCTTTCCCCGCTCAATAATATACATTGCTTTTAACTGATCACCTTTTAAAAAAACAGGATTTCCTTTATCTACAGTTACAGAAACTAATGAAGAAGCAATATCTTCTAGCACTTTTTTCTTAACCTCTGAAAATATGGTTACATTTTTTAATATTTTGATGCGTTGTATTTTTGTATCTCCTAACTCTGTTTTTCTTATTTTTAACCCCATTTTACATTCCTTAATTTATTGTTTCTACGACAATAATTAAACATTGTTGCAATTGAAACTACTCTATTTAGCTTTATTTTAGACTAACAAAGATAAGAATTATAAATAATAATTTTGATGGTTAAATTATCCTTTCAAAAAATCCGGCATTGATCTTACCGGATTTAATGAATGAAAAGAATCGTTAGCAATAAAAACTAATTACCTTTCGGTTAATAAAAGATGATTCATTTCTTTAGGTTCATAGTAGTTGAATAAATCGTATGTGGGCCAATGCTCAACTGTTGCAAGTCCCTTTATCATTGTTTTGTTTATTTGAACCGGAAACCGTGCTCCATATTTAGGTGTTGTATTTATTACCAATACCCAACTTAAACCATTTTTTTCTCTTTTTAATAATACTGATGTTCCTGAAAGTGTCCCTGTTCGCCACCAAAGACCGTTTTTATCTGTTCCTGTCCATCCAAAAGGGCGTTTATTTTGAGCTGACTTTGTCATTTTTAAAATGGATGAATCGGTTAAAATATTTTTTTGAACAGAAAATCCATCAATAGCAACTAATAATTTCATAAGTTCAGAAGGAGAAGCTACCCAACCACCTGCGGCTTTTAGATTTTCTATATTATTTCCTCCATAATATTTAGGTACTTTTTCTCCTGTTCCAAAACTTGATAAAACATTTTTCTCCCCATATAACCCATAATATTTTACTTCATTTTGGTATTTTTCTTCAGGTAATGATTTCCCTAAATGCATATCATAAATACCCAATGGATTTAATATTTTGGTTGTTACATAATTTTCATAATCTGTTTCGGAAATTTTCTCAATTACCGAACCTAATACAGCATAACCAAAGTTTGAATAAATAGCCTTTTTCCCAGGTGTATAATCAAGTTTACGATGATTAAGCACATATTTAATGATTATATCGGTTGAAATAGGCAATTCCTCATTCATTTCTTTTGCAATACGTAAATTCATGAACATTGGGTCACCGGCTTTATTTGTAAACCCTGAAGTATGACTTAAAAGATGTTCAACCGTAATTTGCGTAAATTTTTTATCTTTAATAGATGAAAATTCAGAATTATTTAATATTCCGTGTTCTCCAAAAACAGTATCGTTTAGAGTTAGTTTACCCTCCTCAACCAGTTTCATTACAGCAACGGCCGTAATCAATTTAGAAACACTGGCAACTCTAAATAAATGCCTGGGTTCTACCTGTATTTCTTTTTCTTTATCAGCATAGCCAAATCCTTTGGCATAAATTAATCTTTCCTCTTTAACTACAGCAACTGATGCACCAATAATATTCCATTTTTGCAAAAAATCTTTAATTTGTTGGTCAAATTCCTGCATCGATTCATAGGTCGATAATTCATTCTTTAAGCGAAAAGAAATGGGCAATATATCTTCAGATGGGAAAACTTTTTTATTGGGTGCTTTATCAGAAAAACTGATGGCTATTTCTCCCAAATAGATTATAACAAATACCAAAAAATATTTAAAAATTTTTATTAAATTCATCTCATATAATTTCTATAATAACTAAAGTCAATTTTCAATAATTAATAATCTGAAAATCAATAATTTTAATAAGAAAACGGATGCAAAACTATATAAATAATTTTAATTACAAATTATTATGATGCAAGTTTTGATAAATAGTAATATTTTGATGATGAGTTTATTAACAATTTTTCACTAAAAAATTGGGAAAGCGTAAAACAACCACTGCTTTGCATAAAACAGTGGTTGTTGATAACTTTTTTAGTTATTTGACTAAAATAATATGTTTTTCAAAAGGTTTTAGAAAAATATCCCTACAGTTGCAATAAATTGGCTATTACGAGAATCAAAATTACGTGTTTCGCCGGCAATTTTAACTCCATCGCCTAATTTACTAAGGTTACCTTCATATTTAACATCAATGGTAACTTTCTTTAAAATATCTAAGCCTACACCCACCTGATATCCCCAGGTTGCCCCATTGAAATCTTCTTTTACATCCATGTCATCAAGCTCTGTAACATCACTCAACGCAGGATCCGAACTTAGCATAATAGTACCTACTGGGCCTGCCTGAAGACGCACTGGCCCAAATTTATAACCCAACATAATGGGAAAATCAAGTTGTCTGAATTTTTGATCTTTAACTACTGATACAGGATCCCCACTGTCATAAATAGTTGTTACTTCCACCTCTCCACTGGTTGAAGTAAAAAGCAGCTCGGGCTGTACATAAAAATTAACAATGGTTATTCGGGAAAATATACCTCCCTGAAAACCTACGTTCGCATTTTTTCCTTTTACTTTCAATTTCTCAATATTTGCATCATTTATATCAGTATAAACTTCATCAGCTTTTATGCTTGTTGAAGTAAGACCTGCTTTTATCCCAAATTTTATTTGAGCCTGGGATTGAGATACCATAAAAAAAGGTAAGGATAAAAATGCTATTAATACTATTTTTTTCATAATAATCTGTTTTAGTTTTTAATACTGTATTTTATAAATTCAAATATTATTCCAAAAAATATACTATGGGTTTTGTAATAGTAAAAATTACATCTGTTCTAAATAATAAAAAAAGATAGCCAATTTAGAGCTCTTGTTTAAAGAGCCCTTATTTTTGTAGTGCTAACCAACAAAAATATAAATTGGCTATGAAAACAAATTTAACACTCTTTGATCAAATTGTAAAATCACTTTGCAGAAATTTATTTAAATCACTTGTAAATAAGTATGAAACTGACAAATATTCAAAAGGTATTGACAGCTGGACACATCTAATCACTATGTTATTTTGCCAGTTTTCTAAATTAAACTTTCTCAGGGACGTTACAAATGGTTTACGTTCTACTTCAGGTAATTTAAATCATTTAGGACTGCATAAAGCTCCATCAAAATATTCTTTGGGCTATCAAAATAAAGAACGGGAATGGTATCTTTTCAAGGACTATTATTTTAAACTGTTAAAAAACTTATCAAATATCGCTTAGTTTAAGCAAGTACGATTCAAAATAAAAGCAAAAATATTGTTATTAGATTCAACAACGATTTTTCTATGCTTAAATTTTTTTGATTGGGCTAAATATCGGAAGAAGAGACCAGGGCAAAATATCCAAAAAAGCTTCGTAGGTCGTAGTTTGGGATAATAAAAACAGCCAAATCATTGAAATCATTACTAATCAATTTATTTGGACAGCAAACACGATTAGAGAACTTTATAAAGCCCGTTGGGAAATTGAAATCTTCTTTAAGGACATTAAACAGCTGTTGAAAATCAAATCTTTTTTAGGCACACCTCCAAACGCTGTTTTAATACAGATTTGGACAGCAATGATTACAATATTAATTTTAAAATATCTTAAGGCTTGTGCTAAATATGGTTGGCGCCTTTCAAATCTTGTGGCATTCCTGCGTATAAACCTGCTGGTTAAATATGATTTACAAAATCTGTTGGATAATCCTTTTCAAACAGATCCATCCATACCCACCAGAATCCAAATATAAACAAGGGATTTTATTTAAATGGGGGGATTAGTTTTTAATAATCGTAAAAATCTGTCCAAAATACCTGTAATTACGTTCGTATTTTTTAATTTTAGAAATATTTAGGACAGCTATGAGTAAAAATAGTAAAATAAAAAATGGAATACCAGATATACTCCAATATTCCATTTCATCAATATGTTTAATATTTTTAATGTGCGTGTCCGTGCTCTGTTTCTTCTTTAGTAGCATCGCGTACTTCAAGAACCTTACCTGTAAAATTTAAATCATCACCTGCTAATGGATGATTAAAGTCCATTTTTACAGCATCCTCTTTTACTTCCATTACCATACCATTAAATTTTTGTCCTTCGTTATTTTGCATTGGAATCATATTTCCTTCCTGCAATAACCCCTCATCAATTTTTCCTTCTACTTCAAAAATATTTTTTGGAAGGTCTAAAACTGCCTCGTCAGTGGCTTTACCATAAGCATCATCACAAGCAATATCGAATTTAAATTCATCACCAGCTTTTAGTCCTTTTAAATTTTCTTCGAATTTAGGAAGCATTTGTCCTGCTCCGTATAAGAATACTAATGGTTTATCTTCTTTTACTGTCTCAACTTCTTTGTCATCAACTTTTAACTGATAAGTTAATGAAACTACTTTTTCGTTTGAAATAACCATAAATATGTTTTTTGATTAATTAAAAATTATTTGGGTGCAAAGAAAAAGTTTAATTGTCAGAATACCAAAAAAATATTGATTTATTGAATTTTAATTACTTCGTAAAGCATTGAAACAACAAATTCGTATCCACACCATTTATTCATAAAAAAAACAGCAGGTCTGTAAGCCGGGTTCTGTCTTCGTCCCGATAGCCATCGGGAAGTTTTCATCATTTATCTGAGCGGCCTACCCCCCGACATTGGACGAGCAGCCCTTAATTGCCGGTATACATGGCCTTGCAACCCAAAAGACAGGCAGCACCGGAAATCGCTTCCCGGCCTGGTGAGCTCTTACCTCACCTTCTCACCCTTATCCTGACGGTAAACGTCAGGACGGTTATTTTCTTCCCTGAACTTATGCCCTCACGGACATCTCTCCTTTCGAGAGTTTGGTGCTCTGTGTTGCCCGGACTTTCCTCCCTGCTCCAAATATTGAAACAGAGCGATGAAACGACCTGCTGATTTGCAAAGTTAATGAAATTTACTTTGAATGCTATTCAGTTTCTACTTTAGCATTACTAAAGTAGCACCATATCCATATTCTTTGAAAGAAGCATCCTGGTAACGCAGTTTTGGATATTTTCGGTTTAACGTTTTAAGAATTTCATGTTTTAATCGTCCATTACCTACTCCATGAATAAAAACGATTCTTTTGTTTCCGGCAAGTATTGCTCCTTCAAGGGCCGTGGTAAACCGGCTCATCTGAATATCTAAAATTTCGGCATTGGAAAAGTGGGAATAGTCATCGGCCAGTTCCTGAATATGTAAATCAATCTCTTCAATTTCTTCATCCTTGCCTTTTTTACTACTTTGATACACTTTTTTAGGCTCTTTTCGTTCTTTTTCTTTCTTTGCCTTTTCAATATCATCATCGGAAATATGATCGACTAAATTTATCTCCTCTTTAGTAATTTCATAAATAAAAGCTTTCTCGTGGAAAAAATCATTTTCAATAAAACTTTTTTCTTTATAAAATCGTGAGGGTTTAAAATTCCATGTTCTATTTACTGGATTGAGCAAATAATAATTGCCTTTTCGAAAAAATACAATTTGAAAGTTTATTTCTTCGAAATTATTTAGTTCATCGCGCTTAATATCAGCTAATTGTAGTTTAGTGTTGTCTTCAAGATTTCCATATGCCATTAAGCTCTGAAATTCGCCTTCGCTCCGGGAAATTGAATATAAAATTCTGAAATTACTATCGTTAATTAAAAAGATTCTTAAATCAGAATTCAAAATATCATCCTTATTTTCAGGAACTACGGCAAAAAAGATGCTGGCGTTGCGATCGGTATTTAATCCATCCTCGTCAATATCTTCTGTTTCAATAGTTTCTTGAATTGTCTGGGGGGATTGAGCTGCTTCATTTCCTTCTCTATCCTGCTTATCGTCAAAAATATACTGGTCTTCAATTTTTAATAATTCGCTCATTAATACAGGTATTTCAAAACCATCATTATTATGGACAATCGCAATTTTTTTATCCTGAAAACGTACGATTACTCCCTCTCCTACATCATTTAAAAATTTTACCTTATCTCCTTTCTTAAAATTCATATTTAAATCTTTTAAATCTAATTTCTTCATCATTTATATTGCCGGATACTGAAAGCACAGGCAAGTATTATCCGCTTTAATTTTTTATGCCAGAATTACTTGCTAAAGCCATTCACCATCCCTCAGGCGAACCTTCATACACAATTTTAGTGTCCTTTTACAATTTCATAATCTATGCATGAAGATTTCGTTACAAAATTAGTTATTTTTGCGCCGGGAAAAAGGAATAAGATGAATATAAAAGCAGAAAATATAAAAATAAATCAATATACTTATGAACTGCCGGAGCAAAGAATAGCAAAGTATCCGCTGGAAGAAAGGGATTTGTCTAAATTATTGGTTTATAATAAAGGAAATATTGAGCACAATACTTTTTTGAATATTGAACAGTATATCGAAACGGATGATACCCTGGTTTTTAATAACACCAAAGTAATTCAGGCAAGGTTAAAATTTTATAAAGAAACGGGTGCCAGGATTGAAATTTTTTGTTTAGAACCCGTAAATCCTTCGGATTATGTGCTGGCTTTTCAACAAAACCAAAAGGTAACCTGGAAATGCATTGTAGGGAATGCAAAAAAGTGGAAAAATGATCTTTTAACGCAAAAATTTGTTATCAACAATTCTGAAATTGAGTTAAATGCCCGAAAAATATCTCACGAAGGCAATACACGTACAATTGAATTTACGTGGAATAATCCATCCTTTTGTTTCAGTGAAATCATCGATCATATTGGAAAAACGCCTATTCCGCCTTATTTAAATCGCGAATCGGAAACGATTGACAAAACCCGGTATCAAACGGTTTACTCAAAATTAAAGGGCTCCGTAGCTGCTCCAACGGCAGGTTTGCATTTTACTAACCGGGTAATAGACCGGTTAGAGAAAAAAAATATTCGTATTGAAGAGGTTACGCTTCATGTTGGCGCCGGGACTTTCATTCCTGTAAAAGAAGAAACAGTCAGCCAGCATGAAATGCACACTGAACATTTTATGATAGATAAAACAACATTAATTAATTTATTAAACGCCCATCAAATAACAGTCGTTGGAACAACTTCAGTACGTACACTTGAAAGTATTTACTGGTTGGGTGTTAAGTTCATTGAAACCGGCACTTTAGATTTAAAAATTAATCAATGGGAAGTGTACCGGTTACCTAAAAATATTACCCGGAAGGAAGCTATTGGAGTCTTGATAAATTATATGCATAACAATCACTTAGAAGCATTGCATGCCTCTACTCAAATCATGATTGTTCCAGGTTATACGTTTAAAATGACAGATGTATTGATTACCAATTTCCATCAACCCAAAAGCACCCTTTTATTGCTTATCGCCGCATTTATTGGCGATGACTGGAAAAGAGTTTACGATTATGCCTTAGAAAACAATTTCCGGTTTTTGAGTTATGGAGACAGTTCAATTTTAATTCCATAGCTAACTTACGAATAACGCTGAATGGCTGTAAATATAATATGATTCTCAAGTAGTTTCATCTTCCGGGATAAATAGAATTCCACCTTTTTGTTCTACCTTTGTCGGGATAGTTGATGTTAGATTATAGAACAACATATAAACCCAAGGATTGGTTGCCTAGGACCAAAAAAGAAGTGACCGCCCGTGGATGGAACCAGCTGGATGTTATCCTTTTTAGCGGTGATGCTTATGTTGATCACCCGTCGTTTGGACCGGCTGTTATTGGCCGGCTATTGGAATCTCTGGGTTTAAAAGTTGCTATAGTTGCGCAACCTAACTGGCAGGATGATTTAAGAGATTTTAGAAAGTTAGGAGAACCACGATTATTTTTTGCCGTAACCGCCGGATGTATGGATTCAATGGTAAACCATTACACAGCAAACAAGCGTCTAAGATCAAATGATGCGTATACTCCGGGAGGTAAAGCAGGATTCAGGCCTGATTATGCGACCATTGTTTATTCTAATATTCTGAAAAAACTTTTCCCTGACATTCCGGTTGTACTTGGAGGTGTTGAAGCATCCCTCAGAAGGTTAACCCATTACGATTATTGGTCGGATAAATTAATGCCGGGAATTTTACATGAAAGCAAAGCCGATCTTCTTATTTATGGAATGGGCGAAAAACCATTAGCAGAATTAGTTCGTTTACTTTCAAAGGGCGTTCCGTTTCCTTCGATTAAAAATATCAGACAAACGGTATTTAGTACAGATAATATTACTGAATCAGAAGATAAAAATTGGGAGGATTTTTATTTATACAGCCATAAAGAATGTAGTTCTGATAAAATTATGTATGCCCAAAATTTTAAAATTATTGAGCAGGAAGCAAATGCTTTCCAAAGTAATAAACGTTTAATTCAAAAAGTTGGTAACCAGCATATTGTTGTAAATCCCCCTTTTGAAATTCTTTCAGAAAAGGAAATGGATGCAATTTACGATTTGCCGTTTACCCGTCTTCCCCATCCTAAATATGCAAAAAAAGAACCCATCCCTGCATACGAAATGATTCGTCATTCCATTACTTTGCACCGAGGTTGCTTTGGAGCATGTTCTTTTTGTACCATCTCAGCTCATCAAGGTAAATTTATCAGCAGCCGTTCGGAGAAATCCATTCTAGAAGAGGTGAACAAAGTAACCACTATGCCTGATTTTAAAGGTTATATTTCTGATTTGGGAGGTCCCTCGGCTAATATGTATAAAATGCAGGGCATTGATCTCGAACAATGTAAAAAATGCAAAAGAGCTTCCTGTTTGTATCCGAATGTTTGTAAAAACTTAAATACAAGTCCTAAACCATTGACCGAAGTTTATAAAAAAGTTCAGCGTCATCCAGACATAAAAAAAGCATTTGTTGGTAGTGGTATTCGATATGATTTGTTTATGCATAAATTAAACGAGCCGGATTATAAAGAATACGCCGAAGAGTTAATTAAAAATCATGTTTCGGGAAGATTAAAAGTAGCACCAGAGCATACATCCACCGAGGTTCTTCATGTTATGCGAAAACCTGATTTCTCGATGTTTTATGCATTTAAAAAGGTTTTTGACCGTATCAATCAGAAGCACAATCTCAATCAACAGCTAATTCCTTATTTTATTTCCAGTCATCCGGGATCTACAAATATTCATATGGCTGAACTGGCCGTAGAAACAAAAATGCTTAATTTTAAACTGGAACAGATACAAGATTTTACTCCTACTCCTATGACCCTCGCTACTGTCATGTATTATACCGGGATCAATCCTTATACCATGGAGAAAATTCCGGTTGCACGGAAAAAAGAAGAGAAACTGGCGCAACGAAAATTCTTTTTCTGGTATAAAAAAGAATATAGAAATGAAGTAATGGCTGAATTACAAAAATCAAACCGGCAGGATCTGATCGATAAGCTTTTTGGTAAAACAACCTATAAAAAGAAATTTAAAGCAAATAAACGAAAGAGATAGTAACTTGCAAATAACAGTATATTTCAAAAAATATAGTATTATTCGTAATTAACATGTAACTCTATTGATAAATGTTAAAGTCCAGGTAGAAAACAATTAAAAATAACTACTCCCATCAAAGCAATGGGTACAAATTTTTTCTTTGGGTAAACCAATATTTTCCACTAAATCATCCAGTTTCTGGAATTTAAGTGATGTAAATCCCATGTTTTTTCTGATTTGCTCGACCATGGCTTCATATTTACCGTTTTTGTTATCGGAATATTCCCGCATATCTACATTCTCTTTTCCCTCCAACTGCTTAACAGCTCTGTGTGTCGCTAAATCTAAATTTGACCGGGAACTGCTAAAGTTTAAAAAATCGCAGGGAAATGTTAAAGGAGGGCAAGCGATACGAACATGTACTTCATCAATTCCGGCCTGGTATAAATCTTTTACATTGTCTTTAAGCTGTGTGCCGCGAACAATTGAATCATCCAAAAAAACGCCTTTTTTACCATTGGTTAATGCTTTATTGGGTATTAATTTCATCTTAGCAACCAGTTCACGTGTATTTTGACTTTGTGGCATAAAACTCCTGGGCCAGGTAGGTGTGTATTTTGAATAAGGCCGTTTCAACGGGATTTTTTGTTCGTTGCTATACCCCATAGCATGTCCAACACCGGAATCAGGAATCCCGGCCACAAAATCAATATCCAGCTTATCTCTTTTGGCCAAAGATGCACCGCATCGATATCTCACTTCATCCACATTAACATTCTCATAAAATGAGGGAGGATAACCATAATAAACCCAAAGAAAGGAACAAATTTGCATTTTATCTTCAGGCTTTTTCAGTTGTTTGTGACCATCAGCAGTTATTTCAACAATTTCGCCCGGACCGACAAATTTATCGGTTTCATAACCCAAGTTAGGAAAAGCACAGGTTTCAAAACTGGCCGCATAGGCATCGTTCTTTTTTCCAATGATTATTGGTGTTCTTCCCCGCTTGTCGCGTGCTGCAATAATGCTGTTTTCGGTTAAAATAAGCATTGAGCAGGAACCTTTTATTTTATCGTAAACATTTTGAATCCCTGAAACAAAATCGTCACCATCAGCAATTAACATCGATACGATTTCTGTTGGGTTTATAAATCCCTGGCTGTTTTCGGTAAAGGTTCGATGGTTATTTGTATACTCTTTTTCCAACTCATCGATATTCATAATTTTACTTACGGTAGCCACCGCAAATTGTCCTAAATGAGAGGTAACCACAATAGGTTGTGCTTCAGTATCGCTAATTACTCCTATGCCTAATTTCCCGGTAAATTTTGATAAATTACTTTCGAATTTATTTCGAAAATATCCATCTTCCAGGCTATGAATTGAACGTTGGAACCCTTTATCTGGTGAATAAAAAGTCATACCAGCGCGTTTGGTCCCTAGATGTGAATGATAATCTGTCCCGTAAAATACATCAGTTACACAACTTGATTTTGAAATACTACCAAAAAAGCCACTCATTAGATATATATTTTTATGTAGATAATTACTGGAGCCAAAAGTATTAGTTTTTATTTTAGGCAGAAAAAATAGTTAATAAAAGCGGCTTTTTTGTTAATATTTTCTTTTGGCAAATGATTTATTATTTTAACCTGCCTGAAAAAAATAAAAGAGGGTGTACAAAAAGTCTTTGAGAAACTTCGTGCTTCCTTTGGGTAACTTTGTGGTATAATTATAAAATATTGTTAAACAGATTATCACCAAGAAGACACAAAGTTGCTCTAAGTAAAAAATAAGTAGTTTCTCAATTTTTAATACTTTTTGGACACTCCCTTTTACTATGCATTCAATTTACTTTTTATTAACTCAACAAACGTTATAATATCTTCTTCTTTTGTATCAAAGGAGCACATCCAGCGTACTTCGTTTTGCGATTCATTCCAGTCGTAAAAGAAATATTTTTGTTTTAAATCGTCAATAATTTCTTTAGGAACCATTGCAAAAACACCATTGGCCTCAACTTTTTGAGTTATTTTTATTTGAGGTATTTTTTTTACTTTATCTTCCAATAATTTGGCCATTTTATTAGCATGTTCAGCACTTTTAAACCATAAGTCATTGGTCAGGTATCTTTCAAATTGAGCTGATATAAATCGCATTTTAGATGCCAGTTGCATACCTTGTTTTCTTATGTATTTAAAATTCTGCCCAAGTTTTTTATTCAAGAAAATGATGGCTTCGCCATACATCATGCCGTTTTTGGTTCCTCCAAAAGATAGGATATCAACTCCGGCATCTTTTGTAAGTTTTTTAAAGCCGACTTTCAGACTCACCGCAGCATTGGCAATTCGTGCACCATCCATATGTAAAAACATATCATGTTGATGGGCGAAATTTGCTAATTTTTTTATTTCGTCAGGCGTATAAACGGTACCTAATTCGGTGGCTTGTGTAATAGATATAATTTTTGGTTGTGAATGATGCTCAAAATCAAATCCCTTCATGTGTTTTTGAACTAAATCAACGGTAAGTTTACCATCAGGTGTTTCAACGGTTAAAAGCTTAAATCCATTGAATTTCTCAGGAGCACCACATTCATCCTCATTGATATGAGCCGTTTCGGCACATATAACCGAATTCCATGATCGTGTTGCTGCATTTAATCCCAATACATTGGCGGCAGTACCTATAAATACAAAATATATATCTACATCCGTCCCAAAATGTTCATATAATTTTTCTTTTGCTCGTCGAGTATAAGGGTCATCTCCATAAGCAATGGTATGTCCTTCGTTGGCTTCAATAATTGATTTCATAATTTCGGGATGTACCCCTGAATTATTATCACTGGCAAAACCGCGTTTATTTTTTGTCATTTTATTTTGGATTTAATTAAAATGAATGTCATCCTTCGTCAGGCTCAGGATGATATTCTAATTCAATAATTAAAATTTCTCATCATATTTTGTCCACAAAAAATCTCCCAGCTTCCAGGCTTCATCAACGACTTTATTCGCCCGGTCATTTGAATATTGATTTAAATATTTGATCGTTTTTTTGGGATTCTTTTCTTTATAAAGATTAAGTGCTTTATCTTCAATTTTTAGTTGGTTATTGAACAACTCTTTTTGCAAGGGGTCCCATACAGCATCCACATCATGGTGCATATCACCCCAGCGTTGAGCGGCTAATGTTCCCATTCGATTAAATGCCCACCATGCTGACTCTCTGGTAAATCCGTTAACTCTTCCAGGAGTTTTATATGATTTTGGTAAATCGGTAACACTACAATATACCGGTACATAAACAGAAGTAGCCACATTGTCCTGTGCTAACCAAACAACACCGCCAATTTCGTTTGGCAACCAGTCGCGACATTGAATAATGGTAGCATACATCGTGTACCAGCGGGCAATCGTTCGTTCACCCAGAAAACTGATATCCGCTGTTTCATCATCAACACTATACCATCCACCGCTTACGTTGGATATTTCCAATTGATCGTAAGGCATAAAAGGGTTAGCCAAAGGCGAAATAATGGTTTTCCCATTTTCGTCGGTTGTTTTAATATTTCGGGTCATATCATAAGGGGTGCCTTCGTAATAGTCTTTAAATACCATCACAAGGTCATCTAACGTAACTTTTTTATCCGGCTTAACCGAAAAGGGATAATCTTGTGCATTAGGATCTAAGTCTAAGGATGGAGCTAATAAATCAAAAATTCTCCACTCTCTGCGACGTGAACCTATGGCATTTCTGCTTTCGGGGGCATATGCATAGCAGAAACGAAATGTTTCATCTTCATTCCACCAGCCATTTTCTTTGGCTACCTCGTATATATTTTTAGAAGCCATAAAATAATCCGTGTTTGATAAATCAATTTCTTTAATGGTACTGGCATTAACATTTACGGCAATATGTTTATCCGGTACCCGTTGAGCAACCCAAACTGCGCCTGTTTTCCCTTTTCCGGGACCTACAATTTCAAAGTGCCATACTTCTTTGGGATCGGCAATGGTCAGGCATTCGCCATAATCGTTCCATCCATATTTTTTAGTTAATTCATCAGCCATTTGAATTGCCTGACGAGCTGTAGAGCAACGTTCAACCATTAGCTGGCAAAGACGTTGACAATCTATTAAACCTTCATCCGACTGAAGCTCTTCTCTCCCACCAAAGGTAGATTCTCCTATTCCCAGCTGTTTTTCATTCATACAAGGATAGGCAGAATTAATATATTGATAAGTATGTTCAACTTGTGGTATTTCACCTATTTTTTCATGTTTATAAGCTGGCATTGCCTTTGTATCATCAGCACTTCGTTTATACATAGGAACCATTTCCCCAGGTTTATAATTTTTTGCAGGTTGAATATCCATCCAGGATCGGGTTCTGTGACTATCATCGGTATGTGAAGTTATTACAGAACCATCTGCAGAAGCATTTTTTCCTACCGTTATAGATGTGCATCCTTCGGGATAACCGCCTTTCCAATCACTTTTATCTTGAGCAATAGAAATGTTAATTATAAAACATGATAATAGAACCATTGAAATTTTACTTAATTTCTTCATTTTTTAATAATTTTATAGTTTTTAGCTGACCAATTTAATAAAAATCCCATAGAAATAAATTCTTAGATTTATTAATTTTTTAGACCAAAAATCTTAAATAAGGTTTATTCCGTTTAAAGTTGACAAAAGGTATTTGAAGATTTTGGAACAAACATTAATTTTGTATATTTGATTTTAATATGATTATAGCTATGGAAAAGAAAGCAGTAAAGAAAAATATTATAAAATCTTGTATTGAACTTCTTGAAAGAAATATTAAGACGAGCAAAGACCGAATTCAGGAAATTATTCAAACAGCTAATGATTATGAAGGGGATCATGATATGTTTGATCCTTTTAAAGAAGATATGATGAAGAAAAAAGATCTGCAAGTAAAGCAGATGAATAAATTTTTAGAAGATCTTAAACTGGTCAAAAAGGTTGATCCTGAAAGAATTTCAGAAAAAGTAGAATTTGGAGCTGTTATTATTACCGATAAACAAAAAATGTTTGTTTCTGCTGCTTTAGGAAAAATTACAGTCGACAATGAAAGTGTTTACGCTATCTCAACGCAAGTTCCGGTTTACAATGCAATGAAAGATTTAAAAATCGGAGATACCTTTTCTATCAATAATAATTCTTTTACCATAAAAGATGTTTTTTAGACCTATTAAAAAAAGTGAAAGAAAGATATTTTGTACAATTAAGTTATAAAGGCACTAATTATCATGGTTGGCAAATTCAACCCAATGCATCAACCGTGCAAGAGATAGTAACCAAAGCCTTTTCTACCATTTTACGAGAAGATATTGAAATTACAGGAGCCGGGAGAACAGATAGTGGAGTTCATGCTAGTTTTTTTGTAGCCCATTTTGATAGTAAACACGAAGGTTTAGATAAAGATTTAAAACTTGTATTTAAATTAAACAATTTTTTGCCCAATGATATAGCCCTTTTCAGAATTGTAAAAGTGAATAATGAAGCACACGCACGTTTTGATGCTAACGAAAGAACCTACAGATATTACCTTCATCAAAGAAAAGATGTATTTATTAATGATACTTCATGGTATTTACCAACTGACTTAAATGTAGAAATGATGAATAAAGCTGCCCGAGTATTATTAGAATACGATGATTTTACCAGCTTTAGCAAAATTAATACCGATGTAAAAACAAATATCTGTAATGTTTCCGAAGCAAGATGTTCTAAAGATGATTATCGTCTAATTTTTACCATTAAAGCCGATCGATTTTTGCGGAATATGGTTCGTGCTATAGTAGGGACATTAATGGATGTAGGAAAAGAAAAATTAACATTAGATGATTTTAAACAAATCGTTGAAAATAAAAATAGAGCGGATGCAGGTGCTTCCGTACCAGCCCATGGGCTTTTTTTAGAAGATATACGATATCCTCAGGATATTTATCACCAATAATTAATTTCTATAACAAATTGAAATACAGCATTTATATCAAAAAATCTTTAAATTAATTATTAAATTTTAAAACCAATATAAAATTAATTACTATATTAGAAACTCTTTAAATAAGCTATATTTGCATTCAAAAATAGATGTACACTTGTTATGAAATTTAGATTTACTATTGCAAAAAAATTAATTCTGGGATTTAGTATTGTTACCCTAGCTATATTGGCTAACATTTATTTAATTAACTCTACTTTAAAAGAAAGCATTAAGACTAACGAAAAAATTTCTAATGTTTATACCCCATCCTCCGAATTAATCAGGGAACTATCCAATTTAATGATTTCATCGAAGATGTTAATTAAAAATTGGGTTTATATCGATAAAAAACAAGATACTCCTGATAAAGTACGATTAAAAGATTTACACCAGAAAAATTTCCCGGAAATACATAAAGAAATTGAGAAACTATCAGGTCAATGGGAAGAAGATAAACAAGAAAGATATAATGAAATTTATACTACGATTCAAGATACGCTTTTCCCTTTACATCAAAAAGTAATGAATAGCTTATCAACTTTTGAAAGTTATGATGATGCATTTGTTTTAATGTTTGAAATCTATCCATTGGTAGAAGAAGATGGTGAATTAATTACTTTAAGTGACGAGATAATAGAAAAATTAAACCAATTATCGAAACAGTTAGATCAAAAGGTTATTGAAGCCCGGAATGAAATGGCAGATTCTTTTGACCGACTTGAAAGTTTTATTTTTATTGCAGGTATTATTTTAGTTATTATTGCCATTTCTATTGCATTATATCTTTCCAGAGTAATTATTACCCCCATAAGAAAAGTAAAAGGAATTTTACTGGAAATGGGTAAAGGCATAATGCCTAAAAAACAAATTAAGGAAACTAACGATGAAATTGGTGAAATGGCGGGGGCACTTAATAATTTAATCCGTGGATTAAAAGAAACCACTGAATTTGCTTTAGAAATTGGCATATACAATTTCGATAGCCCATATGTACCATTAAGTGATGAAGATAATCTTGGAAATGCATTATTGGATATGCGAACCAATCTGAAACATGCTACCGAAGAAGAAAAAAAACGTAAAAAAGAAGATGAACAAAGAAACTGGGCATCGCAAGGAATGGCTAAATTTAGTGAGATTCTCCGCCAAAATAATGATGATTTAACTAAGTTATCCTACGATATAATTAGTAATCTGGTAAAATATTGTGATGCAAATCAAGGCGGGTTATTTATTTTAAATGATGATGATCCCGACAATCCTTATATTGAGATGAGTTCAGCCTATGCTTACAATAGGAAGAAGTTTTTGGAAAAACGTATTGAACCTGGCGTAGGTCTTATCGGAAGAGCTATTCAGGAAAGTGAAACAATTTATATGACCGATATTCCGGATGATTATATTTCGATTACCTCAGGTTTGGGAAATGAAAATCCGAGGAGTTTACTCATTGTTCCACTAAAACTTAACGAAGAAGTTTTTGGTGCTATAGAAATGGCTTCATTCAAACCTTTTGAGAAATATCAAATCGAATTTGTTGAAAAAATTGGTGAGAGTATTGCTTCTACCTATTCTTCAGCAAAAATTAATATCCGCACTGCCGAGTTATTAGAAAAAACGCAGCAACAAGCCGAAGAAATGAAAGCTCAGGAAGAAGAGATGCGCCAAAACATGGAAGAATTACAAGCCACCCAGGAAGAATCAGCTCGACGCGAAACTGAGCTAGAGCAGAAAGTAAAAGAATATGAGGAATTTAAAAAAAAGCAAGAAAAAGTGATTAAAAAGTTTGGAGGGAATCTTTCGGGTAATTTAATTTCAGCACTTGACGAAGATGAAGATGAAGATGAGGAAAATGATAGTGATAAAAAGGAACCTAAAAAGAATAAATAAACGTTAATATTTTTTAAAATTCTTAAAGAGCTAATTATAATTATTAGCTCTTTTTTTTATCAATACTATCAATTAATTGATTTAAATTGAGCGCAATATCATCATTATCAATTACTTTAATTCTACAGGGCATCTTGATATCAATGGCTGATAAGGTTAATACAAGGTCAATTTTTTCTTTAGTTATAAGCTTTTTAAAATCAGTTATACGAAATTTTTTTTCTTGGTACCATTCAGCGGTTTTAATTTTTCCTGCAAGCTGATAACTACGGTTACTTACATTATAAAATAAATAATATAATGCTTCCTGTATTCTCT
>Ga0209931_1000687_pt1 | contig 19912 bp, 18 predicted proteins | sample SalPonR1_B_D1_MG_FD_185697 | JGI IMG/M metagenome (GOLD analysis project Ga0209931, IMG submission 185697) | Salt pond soil microbial communities from South San Francisco under conditions of wetland restoration - Salt Pond MetaG R1_B_D1_MG... ...
ATGTTCACTGCCGACTTCTTCTTCACCTTCGATCATAAATTTGACGTTGCAGGGCAATTCATTTTCAGCCATCATAAGCTCAAAAGCTTTGACGTGCATATACATCTGCCCTTTATCATCACAGGCACCACGGGCAAAAATGGCACCATCAGGATGGATTTCGGTGGTTTTAATCACAGGTTCAAAAGGTGGTGAGTCCCATAAATCTAAAGGATCTGGCGGCTGCACATCATAATGGCCGTAAACCAAAACTGTGGGTAAGTCTGCATCAATTATCTTTTGACCAAAGACAATTGAATGTCCTTGAGTAGGAAAAATTTCTACGCTATCACATCCTGCGTTTTTGAGCTCATCGGCCACCATTTGCGCAGCATCTTTCATCGATGCTTTGTAGGAAGAATCTGCACTTATGGAAGGAATTTTCAGTAAGTTTATGAGTTCGTTAATGAATCGGTCTTGATGTTTTTCGACGTATGCTCTAGAGTTCATAGTTGTAGTTTAATTTAAGACTTTAAAATTAATGAATTTTAGTAAGGTATTGCCAATGGTGTTCGTGATAATTCTCAGTTCAATTAAGCTTGTCGAAACACAATTATTTTTGGATTGTTCCGCTGTGCTACATTCCACAAAAAATCACTCGAACTAACAGTGCTGTCACATCGAGTGATTGAGTTTTATTGCTTTGCAAAAGCAATAAAACTCAATTGTATCGAGATGTCAAGCTTTTCCAAACCACTTTTATGTAAAGTTACTCCTTGCGTGAGGGATAGCAGTGGAAAGCCCGCATACTGACCGTTAGCGTCAGTAGAGGACTTGAAACGGATAGCCCGACTCCCGCTTTTTTGCGGGAGGCACGCCCAAATTATTTTACTCTAAAGTTTTAACTTCTAAACCGTAAACCTGCTCAAAACGGGATTTGACTTTGTTAAAATCGTTTTGCCGAATGCTGATGATAAATTTGCAACGGATTTTTAGGTCTTGTTCTATGATGTTGAGGTTTAATTCCTTGACCAAACGCATGACCTTGTTCATTAAATCGTATTCACAAGTGATTTGTATCTGTTTATTAATGGTATGGGTTTTAATCTTGGCGTTTTCTAAAGCCATTTTGGCTGTGGCTTTGTAAGCTGATATCAATCCGCCAACACCGAGTTTGGTGCCTCCAAAATAGCGCACCACGACGACTAAGCAATTGGTTACTTCAAAAGATTGGAGTTGTCCGTAAATGGGCATGCCGGCAGAGTTATTGGGTTCGCCGTTGTCATTGGCTTTGTAAGTGTCGTAGGTTTTGCCGAGTTGCCAGGCGTAGCAAAAATGCCGGGCTTTGTGGTGTTTTTCTTTGAGTAATGCCAGAGCCTGATTGATGTCCTCTTCATTTTCAACCGGAAAACAGTAACCATAAAATTTACTGCCTTTATCTTTGAATAAGATTTCTTTACCCGGTTTCGTTAGGCTTTTATACTGTGCGGGTTTCACTAGATTAGAATAATTTATAGGTCAGGTTAACTGCTATACTTTTATAATCAGAGAAAAAACCTGGATTATCATCAGCCAAATCTCGGGGTGTTAAGTATAAAAATTCTATGCCAAAATCTTTATACTGTACGCCGCCTCCAAGCATAAAGTTTAAGCCTAAATTATTACTTACTAAACTATTTTCACCTAATATAATCTGCTCACTGCTTAATTCTATATCAAATACATAAGCTGCGTTAAGGTAAAACTTAAAATCACTTGAGGTTCCAGTTGTAAAATAACGTCTAACACCAACTGGGATTTCCAGTGAACTGTATTCGATTGAATTGAAATTGGTAAGTTCTGATGGGTTTTCAGAAAGGGCAATACCTGCAACAGATTCTGAAGAGTAGCTTTGATAGGTTGGGGTTGCAAATACACTCCATTTATCATTTGAGTAAGGCATAACAATTTCAAATTCTGCTCCGGCTCTAAACGAGGTCTGGCCGGGAAAATTAATATTCACCAGACCATCTCCTCCTTGCACATCATAGGTGATTGAACTTAAGCCTGCTTTGGCGTAAATGTTATATTTTAACTTCGTTTTTTGAAAATAAACTCTGTAACTGCCCATACTCTTATTGTACCGCTTGAAGATAGATTTCAAGTCTTGTAAGTTGTAATTGATTTTTTTAATATCTTCAACTTTTATGTTTTTTGATCCAAATGCATCATACAATTGTTTTCTGAAGCTATTGTTTTCTCTTAACTTATACTTTTCATTGTAGAAAGTCTTGAATTTTAGTTGTTCTATGTTATCAGAATTTTTGTCTTTTATAAAAAAGATGCTCAGTTTTCCATCTTCTATTTGATAGAGGCTTGTTGTGCCTTCTACTATCAATTTTAAAAACAGTGTTTCTTCCTGGTAAGAAAAATCAGAATTAGATTCTTGTTGTTCAATATTTCTATCAACTTTAATTGTTTCTTTGGTGTACTTGAAACTATCTCCTACAGTAAAACTGACAAATTCGTCTAGTGTTCCGATTTTTGTTTCTGAATTTTCGTCTAATTTATATTCAAACTGACTTGGATTAACAATCCAATCTTTATTATTTATAAGGCAATTTATTTCTACGCCATTGGTCTTTACGGCTAGACCTTTTTCAAAATTATCCTGTGCGAATGTGTAATTTAAAAACAGGTATAGTATGATAAAGTGAGTAAATTTGGATTTAAGTAATTTCATGATTTTCAATTTAATTTATAATTAGCTAAAGCTACCAAAACTATGCTAAAAACTGCCAGTACTATACCGATTTTATTTTTTCTATAAAGCTGTTCTTTAAATATTAAAATACCAACAATAGTTGAAAGTACCACGATGGATACATTGTTGATGACAAAGACAATAGAACTGTCTAAGTTAGGATTACGCAGAGCTTCTATAAGGAAATAAATTGAAAAATAATTGGGAATACCTAATGCCATTCCGCCAATGACATCTTTTAATCTAAATAATTGTTTGGTTTTAAAAAACCTCACCACAAAAATGATTGAACCTGTAAAGGCAGCAAAGAAAAATAGTGAGGCTGAAAATACAGGTGTTTCTATTTTAGGCACAAAATCATTTTGCAAGACTTTTATAGTAGATTCTACAACACCACTCCCCAGGAATACAGCAAAAGGCAATAATAGGTCTGATTTGTTGACCTTTAGACCATCTTTACTTTTTGCGGAGACCATATAAACTGATAATAACGCCAGAATAATTCCTAAAATTTTTAAAATAGAGAGGCTTTCACTGTACCAGATAATAACGAATATGACAGGAATGCTTAAGCTCATTTTAGATGCAACAGACACTACAGACATGCCGTGTTTTTGTGTGGTCATGACCATCAAATAAAAAACGACAATGAATAGAACCCCAAGACATGCTGCTGGTATAAACCATTGAAATTGAGGTATGTCTGATAATTTTACTGGTGTAGATTGTATGCTAAAGCCGAGTATAAATGCTGTTAAATAATTGAATACTAGAGCATTGAGTGTATTTATGTTATGCCTTGAAAATGTTTTGAATGCCACGTAAATTAAAGTGGATGATATAACGCTAAATATTAATGCCATCAAAAGTCTAGGTGTTTTTGTTTAAACAAATCTACAACATCTTCTTTTCCGGCTTGAAGATGCCAAGTTTGCAAATTTGAGTGTTTTGCAGATTCTATGTGCTCTTGTGTATCATCAATAAAGAGTGTATCCTGAGCTTTTAAATTATTTTGGTTAAGGACAAATTGAAAAATATCTTCATCAGGTTTTCTCAGGTTGATCTCATGGGATAAATAAAACGCATCAAAATAGGATTTGAAGGCTTGGTAAAAGTTGATATTGTCTTGAACCCAGTTTATATGTAAATCATTGGTATTGCTTAGTAAAAAAAGTTTGTATTTCTCGGTATTTCTTATCTGTTTAAGAAAGTCTAAACGGTATCTGGGAAAATCTTTTAATATGCTATTCCAGGCTGTTATAAAATGCTCTTCGGTTAATTTTGCAAATTTCCCTAAGTGATATTCTATGAATTCTTCAGTTGAAAATAAGCCTTTTTCATAATCTTTATGAATTCTAATGGTTTTGTCATCTAATTCTGATATTCCCCATTTTTCAAAATAACGTTGGGGTGCCCCATTATCTAAATTGATAAACACATCGCCAAAATCGAATATAATGTTTTTTATCATGAGGGTTTGAGTTTATGAATCTTTATACGCTATGGATGCTGTTGTTGCTATGGGTGCTGTTGTTGCTATGGGTGCTTTTGTTGCTATGGTTGCTGTTGTTGCTATGGATGCTGTTGTTGCTATGGTTGCTGTTGTTGCTATGGATGCTGTTGTTACTTAACACAAAGTTGTTTTTTTGTAAAATTATTAAAGGGCTTCATTTGCTCATTGCTACATCAAATAAAATATTTATTTCCAAATTGACCCATTTTCAAATCTTCAAATAAACTCATCTTCAAATTGTTGCTATGGTTGCTATTGGTATTATTTAATTATCAAATTTTTACATTTACATTTTCACATTACAACATTAAAACATTCATTTTCCCATAAACTTTTTTTCATATCCTAAAAATTTGACTACATGTCAGTCATTCCCCCACTGGGGGTTAGGGGGCTCTTAGTCATTCAACTTCAAAACCGCCATAAAGGCTTCTTGAGGGATTTCTACATTGCCAACGGCGCGCATGCGTTTTTTGCCTTTTTTCTGTTTTTCTAATAATTTTCGTTTTCTTGAAATATCCCCACCATAGCACTTGGCTGTCACATCTTTTCTTAGAGCCTTTACCGTTTCCCGAGCAATGATTTTTGCCCCAATGGCTGCCTGAACAGGGATATCAAATTGCTGTCTTGGAATCAGTTCTTTGAGTTTTATACACATTTTTTTACCAATATCGTAAGCATTATCAAAATGTATTAATGCCGAAAGTGCATCTACAGTATTTCCGTTAAGTAATACGTCGACTTTAACAAGTTTTGACGGGCGCATCCCAATTGGAAAATAATCAAATGAGGCATAGCCCTTGGAAACAGTTTTGAGACGGTCATAAAAATCAAACACGATTTCTGCCAGAGGCATATCAAACGTGAGTTCGACGCGTTCTGTGGTCAAGTAAATTTGATTGGTGATTTCGCCGCGTTTTTCTATACAAAGCGACATCACAGGGCCAACAAAGTCGGCTTTTGTAATGATGCTGGCTTTGATGTAAGGTTCTTCTACACGATCAAGAGTGGAAGGCTCCGGTAAGTCTGAGGGGTTACTTACAATCAATGCTTCATCAGGTTCTTTATTAGTGTAAGCATGGTAAGACACGTTAGGAACTGTTGTAATAACCGTCATGTCAAACTCACGCTCAAGTCGTTCTTGTATGATTTCCAGATGCAGCATGCCTAAAAAGCCACATCTAAACCCAAAACCAAGCGCTGCTGAACTTTCCGGTGTAAACACTAATGAGGCATCATTGAGTTGTAGCTTTTCCATACAAGCCCTCAATTCTTCATAATCTTCTGTATCTACTGGATAGATTCCGGCAAATACCATGGGTTTGACATCTTCAAAACCGGCAACCGCTTTGGTTGTTGGGTTTTCTGCATCGGTAATGGTATCGCCAACTTTCACTTCGCGCGCATCTTTTATCCCTGTTATGAGGTAGCCTACATCGCCGGCTTTAATTTCTTTTTGCGGAAATTGGACTAATTTTAAAGTGCCGATTTCATCGGCTCCGTAAGCTTTGTTGGTAGCCACAAATTTGATTTGCTGATTTTTTTTGATGCTACCGTCAAAGACTCTAAAGTAAGTTTCCACCCCTCGAAACGGATTATATACCGAATCAAACACCAAAGCTCTTAAAGGTGCATCTATATCGCCTGATGGCGGTGGAATGCGGGTAATGATGGCTTCGAGAATGTCTTTGATACCGATACCATTTTTTGCACTCGCCGGAATGATTTCTTCCGGTTTGCAACCGATTAAATCTACAATATCATCGGTCACTTCTTCTGGGTTGGCAGAAGGTAAATCAATTTTATTGAGCACCGGAATGATTTCTAAATCGTTTTCCAAGGCCAAATACAGGTTTGAAATGGTTTGGGCTTGAATGCTTTGTGCGGCATCCACCACAAGCAGAGCGCCTTCGCAGGCCGCAATAGAACGCGACACTTCATAAGAGAAATCGACGTGCCCTGGAGTGTCTATTAAATTAAGTACATACTCCTGCCCTTCATGGGTATAGACCATCTGTATAGCGTGGCTTTTTATCGTGATACCACGTTCGCGTTCCAAGTCCATATTGTCCAACAACTGTTCTTGTTTCTCTCGCTTGGTTACGGAGTTAGTTGAATCTAATAACCTATCGGCCAAGGTGCTTTTCCCGTGGTCGATATGGGCGATGATACAAAAATTTCTGATGTGCTTCATAGTCCATTTTAGTGAACTGCAAATATACAAGAATATGTGATGCATTTAATTTGTTGATTTGATAATTTGATAATTTGATAATTTGAAGATTTGATGATTTGAAGATTTGATGATTTGAAGATTTGATGATTTGAAGATTTGATGATTTGAAGATTTAAAGATTTTAAGAAATTTGCTTAAATTTGATAGAAATTATAAAAAGATGGATAAAGAAACATTGATTGATAATAGTGAAAAAAAAGCTTAGAAGATTATCCAAACAACGTCTAAATGAGGTTGTAAATTTTATTGATTTCATATCGAATACATATGACGAAGAGATTGAAATTCAAAAAGATATTGAGAGCTTAGTTGAAAAATCGGGTAGTTTTTCATTTTTAAGCGAAGAAGAAGAAGAATTATACAAGATCAAGGATTTTAAAGAAAAATATTAAATGAAAAAAGGAGATATTGTTTTAGTTCGATTTCCCTTTATAGACTTATCAGGTACTAAAATTAGACCTGCCTTAGTATTATTTTCAGGAGATTTAGATGTAATAGTAAGTTTTATTTCTTCAAATTTATCCTGGAAAACTAATGCAGATTAAGAATTACATCCAAATTCAGAAAACGGTTTAAAAAAAGTTTCTATTGTAAAGCTTACTAAAATTGCAACTTTAGACAAGCGCCTAATTTTGGGAAAGTTAGGAAATATAAGTTTAGATGTTTTTTTGAGCTTGGATAAAAATCTTTCGTCATTGTTTGAATTAGAAAATTAGAACAAATATTTACTGCAAGTAAGATTTTTTTACAGATTTTTCAAATCGTTTGTGCAGTAAATCAACAAAACCATAAAAGAGGCTAACAAAAATTGCTAACCTCTCTATAAAAATTTCAACTTAAATTTTAAGTTTCGCTATGCACCCATTCATATTCTAAATTCATAGTAACAGTTTTCCATTCATCAGAAGGTGTCATAAGCTGTTGCTCTAAAGTGAGATACATAATCCTATCTTCCCATCTAAAGTCTAGGATTTTAGTTCTATTTTCATGCATGTGTTCTAACTGGTAATCCAAAGTGTCCAATACTACACTTTCATTCATAGAATCAATGATAATGTCACTGGACAAATTTTCATGTTTTAAGCAATGGGTATAACTTTGCTCAACATTACTCCAATCAGAAGCGGGGGCGTCAAATCTAATTCTTTGATAATTATAACTATCAGGAGTGCCTCTACTTACAATCATACCATGATATGAATCAAGCAGTACAGAGAAATTACAGTATTCTACTTCTTCAAATACATCTGTACCAGAAATACCATCACCATTAAGATCGATAGGTTCATTTGTATATATCGCTTTTAGCTCATACCAACCAAGTAATTGATCTAAGTATTCTTGATTGACTTGTGGCGTGGGCGTGTTGACATCATCAGAGCTACACGACAACAAAATTAAAACTAAAGAAGCAATTATTATTTTTTTCATAATATAATTTTATTGAACTTTTAAAGGAATCAGAGAAAAGGATACATCTCCCGTAGAATATCTTCTTAATCCATACCATTTCAAATTTACAGTTACAAATGGACTAGAAATCGAGTGGTTATGTTCACTTATAACCATATTATCACCAAAATTAACAGATTCATCTCCTAATTTATTACTATCAAGATTGTATTGTACTTTAAACTCACTACTTTCTGTATTTTCAACACTTCCTCCTAATTCTAAACCAAATTTAAATAATTCACCATCTTCGAAACCTATATTAGAATTATAATTAGTTGTTCTAGTTCTTGTAGTTTCATTAGAAGTTTCAAGATCAACCTCCTCAAATAAGAACCACCATTCGTTACTATTAGTATCGTCCTTTAAATTCCAAGCTCTTATATCTAAATCAAGCTTATAGGCTTTAGTTTCAATATTCTCAATATAATAAAACTCAAACCAAGGTAAAGGATTCCAGTTTCCATATTCTATATCAAACAAATCTTCAGGATCTGCTGGAAAACCTTTTTCTATCGGGTCGCTTCCATCTAAATAACCAACACTAACGTCAAATTCAAAGGAACCATCTGTCCAAAAACTACCTTGATTGAAATTATTAGGATTAACTAAAATTGGTTCTAGTTCGGGGGCGTCTAATCCAGTTACTCCAGTTGCAGGTGAAGCAGCGATTGCTTCAAGCCCTTGTAAACCATTACCATCTAATTTAAACCATCTCATAAATTCTTCATAATCATATATATAAGGACCATTAACAATACTTGGCTGCAAGGTGTAATAAATAAAATCTCTATGCCAACCTAGATTTTGTTCTTCACCGTAAATTTGCCATGCATCCACAAGATAATCTGGTGTGTCATCTATAACTATATCTATGACAATGGGATTTATATTATTAAAAATAGGATGTAGAAATTTAAAACTATAGCCATTAATAGAGGAATAATCTCTATTTGGGTTTTCACTGTATTGAGGGTTAGCATTTGATATAATTCTTTCATTAGGTTTTAAAACAACTACCGGGAATCTAGGAATTGCATTTTCATCTAGTAAATAACTATCTGAATCACTACTAAATAAAGGTACTTTGTCCTGATCGGTAAACTTTACAGCCACCATAGGCACTTCCTCTGCAACATTCCAATTTTCTGCGGAAAAAGAATCCTCAGGCAATTTAGGCACAAAAATAGTTAATGAAGGTACAGCATCTTCTAATTCTAATAAGTCGGATTCATTTTCATAGTAAGATTTTATGATATCTCTAAATGTTGATCCTGCAACTCTTGCATCACTTATATAATTATACAAGATATCATAATCGCCATTAAATTTCTTTAAAGCTTCATCTTTTATAAACTGTCTGACTTCCTGGTGATCTTTCATAGCTTGATGTAAGGCTAATGCAAATTTTTTGTACAATTGATAATGATTGTTTGATGAACTTTTCAATGCTACACTCTCAATTTCAAGGTTCTGTTCGTCATTTATGTTAGGCTCTTCACAAGAGTATGTAAAAATAAGCAAAACACTAACCAATAGAAAAATATTTCTCATAATTTATAGTTTTTGATTTAACATTAATTTAAATATTCAATAACAAATTTGTTAATAATTAGATATATCATCAACTAATTTATAAAATATGTTTATCCGAATTTGTTTAAATTATTGCGAATTATTTTGCATTTTTACGCAAAATAAATTTATATGCAAAAAACAAAACTAATATTTAAAAGAAAAGAGAAAGGTTTTTCTCAACAACAAATAGCAGACTACCTGTATATGAATGTATCGAATTACAACAGAAGAGAAAAAGGTGTTTCGCATATAAAACCAGATGAATGGATAAAATTATCGGAAATTCTTGAAGTGAATTTAGATGATATTTATGAATATGATGGCAAATATCATATTGATTGTAAAGACCAATCTATTGCAATCAATCATGGCACACAGAAAGTATATTCAGTTCCAGAAAAATTATTAGACACACAACAAAAGTACATCGAAATCCTTGAAAGCAAAATAAATCAATTAGAAAAGACCTTAAAGAAGGACAACTAAATTTTCAACTTTATCTATCACACTATGAAAGATAGCAAATCACGACAACCTTTCCTCAAAAAGCATTGGTCTAATATCCTGTTTTTTGGTGTGGTTGTATTGTTTATCATTCCAGGTAGCCGAATGATCATACAATCTCAATTGGCGTCGCTTTTCAGTAGTGCACCGACAATTTTAGAAGATAGTAAAAGAGAACAACTTGCCAATTATAATTTGGTTTTAAAAGATTTACAAGGGCAAAGCCTCAATCTCAACCAATCACAAAACAAGCCGATTCTCATCAATTTTTGGGCGACTTGGTGTGCGCCTTGTTTAGCTGAATTGCCTGAACTCAATGCGTTATATCAAAAATATAAAGATGAAGTTGATTTTTATTTTATTTCTCAGGAAACCCCCGACATTTTAAAAACATTCTTAAGCGCAAAAGCTTACAATTTACCAGTGTATACACAAGTATCTAAAGCTCCCCCTCCTCTAAATACTAATACTTTACCATCAACTTATCTCATCAATAGTCATGGTAAAATTGTGGCATTGGCTCAAAAATCTGCTAAATGGAATAATGAAGAAATCCAAATTTTAATAGAGGGTATGTCATTCTTTAGAAAATATTAGGTTTCGAGGAATTCTTGAATGTGTTTTTCCAGCTCGTTATTTCTGATAATGATTTCACTTTTTTTGATGATACAATTTTCATCTATAAAAAATATTTTATTGAGATAATTCATATAAAATTCTGCGTGTTTTTCCGGCTTAATAATATATTCGTTATTTAAATCGTGGTTATACTTGTTTACGGCTTCTAACCATTTATCCTGGAAGTTATAATCTATATTGATGCCTATAAATTTAACATTAGGGTACTTTTTCTTAAGACTATTAATTTTTTTAATTCTTAATTTATAATGACTCGGGGACTGTAATGTCCATGAATACACAACGCCTTTACCTTTGTCCATAATATCCCCAAGTTTATGCTCTCTCATGTTAGTGCATTTCACTATGACGTCGTTTAAATCTGCATTGACAATGAGTGCAGTATGAAATTCAACAAGCGACTTGAGGTGTTTTGACTCTTCTGCAGTAAAATCAAATTTGTCAATCAATTGTTCGGTATGTTTCAGGTTTTGTGGACTTTGTGCATAGATAATTTCTTGTTTTATAAATCTTTTAAAATAGTTTTTCCGTAAATGTTCTATTTTTATGATGCTGTCCACAAGGTTTATCCTGTCATCTAGATTGCTATGCGTACCTAAGTTATAACAATCTGAATCATCATTTTTTTCTTGACAAAGCTTTATCGACTTGTTTTTAAGGTAATTATCTAGAAATCTTTGATAACCAAAAAGATAAATAACGTCTTTATCATTAAAATTAATATTATCTCTATAATCAAAAAAATCGCTTCTAATGTTTTCAGCTTTGTCTTTGTCATACTTATTCAACAAAAAGGCATAGCGTTCTCGCATGTCATAAAATTCAAAATCGATACTTTTTTGAGCAATTTTCAAAAATTCATCACTAAGCTTGTGCTTTTCTTCTAAATCCTTTAGTTTATTTTCCCTTGATGATTTTATAGAATCGGTTTTAAATTCGAAATCTTGTGGAGGTATTTTGTAATAAGAAAAAATTAAATCCGTATTTTTTTGATTTAAAAGGTAGTTTTCAATTAAAAAATTATTTTGTGCAGCGCCATCTCCAGAAAACACCAGAGAGGCATCAAACTCGAGGGTATTTACTCTTAATCTTAAACTATCTCCCGGATTTAAAAAAACAGTTTGAGGTTCGTAACCATGTTTAAAGGTAAATAAAGCAGGTTCTTCAAGATTGAATTTGTAATGAAAATGCCCTTTTTTATCTAATTTTATGCTATCTACAATGTGATTATCTCTAATCAATATAACGTATTCGTCTTTTGGATGCACTATACCACCACCAAAATACGTGACTTTTTTCTTATTTTGAGTACAGGATATTGATAAAATACAAAATAGACAAATTGCTAACCTTAGCATAGATTAAAATAAATTTCAAACAAATATAGACCGATGTAATCTAGGCTGTTGTTAACTGCAAGTTAAAAGCTTATATCTTTAAGATTTGCTTTACACTATCCCATAATATTTCTACTTTTGCAAAAATTTTAAATTATGCTTTCAGTTTCTAATCTTTCGGTGCAATTTGGTAAACGCGTTCTATTTGATGAGGTTAATACAACTTTTACCACCGGCAACTGCTACGGCATAATTGGCGCAAATGGAGCAGGGAAGTCTACATTTTTAAAGATTATTTCAGGGCAAATGGAGCCAACTTCAGGACACGTGCATTTGGAGCCGGGTAAGCGAATGTCTGTTTTAGAACAAGACCATACCGCCTACGATGATAATCCTGTTTTAGAAACGGTTTTGATGGGGAATCAACCTTTATACAAAATCAAAAAAGAAATGGATGAAATTTACGCTAAGCCGGATTTCAACGAAGCTGATGGTGAACGCGTAGGTGTTCTTCAAGTAGAATTTGAAGAAATGGACGGCTGGAATGCCGAGAGCAGTGCCGCATCATTGTTGTCCAATTTAGGAATCTCACCGGCATTGCATTATAACAATGTTAAAGATCTAGATGGTACCCAGAAAGTTAGAGTCTTATTAGCTAAAGCGCTTTTCGGTAATCCGGATGTGTTGATTATGGATGAGCCTACAAACGATTTGGATTACGAAACCATTTCCTGGTTAGAAAACTTTTTAGCTAATTATGATAATTGTGTTATAGTGGTTTCTCACGACAGACATTTTCTGGATGAAGTGTGTACCCATATTTCTGATATCGATTTTGGAAAAATTACCCACTATAGTGGTAATTATACCTTTTGGTACGAATCGTCTCAGTTGGCCGCCAGACAGCGTGCTCAGCAAAATAAAAAAGCAGAAGAAAAGAAAAAGGAATTGCAGCAGTTTATAGAACGCTTTAGCGCCAACGTCGCCAAATCTAAGCAGGCCACTTCCCGTAAAAAAATGATTGAAAAATTAGATATTGCCAATATCAGGCCCTCTAGTAGACGCTATCCTGCTATTATTTTTGAAAGAGATAGAGAAGCAGGCAATCAGATTTTAAACGTCAATAATTTATCAGCAGAATTGGATGGCGAAGTCTTGTTTAATAAGATTAATATTAATTTGGCTAAAGGCGATAAAACTTTTATTTATTGCAGAGATTCCAGAGCGACTTCAGCTTTTTATGACATTATAAATGGCAAACAAGAGGCCAAGTCCGGGAACTTTGAATGGGGTGTAACCACTTCGCATAGTTACCTTCCTAATGACAATTCAGAATTTTTTGACAACAAACTGAGTCTGGTCGACTGGCTTAGGCAGTGGGCCAAAACTGATGAAGAACGGGAAGAAGTATACATCAGAGGTTTTCTGGGCAAAATGCTGTTTAGCGGCGATGAAGCTTTAAAAACTGCAGATGTACTTTCCGGAGGTGAAAAAGTAAGATGCATGCTCAGCCGAATGATGATGATACGGGCCAACGTGCTGATTATTGACGAGCCTACAAATCATCTCGACCTTGAATCTATTACCGCCTTTAACAATGCACTGACTAACTATAAAGGGAATGTGATTTTTACAACACACGACCACCAATTTGCACAAACTGTAGCCAATCGGGTAATAGAACTCACGCCAAATGGTGCCATAGATAAATATGCTACTTTTGAAGAATACATGAACGACCCAAGTGTTAAGGCTCAGCGGGAGAAGTTAATGGAAGCTTCTGTTTAAAATTTTGAATTACATCATAAGTACAAGGTATTAAGTACAAAGTAAATTGCCTGCAAACTGCGACTGAACAGGTTGAGCTTTGGCTAGTAGAAGGTAGTGGGTACTCCGTAGAGTGTAGTCGTTAGCCGGTAGAGGGTCGTCCTTTAATGGTCTCAGACCATATTTCAATTGATATAACGTTCTGTTTATTAGCGTTTTAAGCAGTTCTTTATATGAAAGCTATTAGCTATAAGCCTTTAGCCGTTAGCCTTAGGCTGTTAGAAGGTTAAAGTATAAGGAGTTGAAGAGGGATTAAATAGTGGGTAGTCGGTAGTCCCTGAATGGTCTCTGAATATATTCCAATTGAAATAATAAACTGAAATTTATTTATTTAAGTATGTTGTTATATGAAAGTACGTAGAGTGTAGTCGTTAGCCGGTAGAGGTTAGGTAAGGGAAGTTGTAATAAGTGTTTTAGATGAACCAAGGATATAGATAAAAGAGAATAGGCTTTGTAAGTATAAAGTATAAGTATAAAGTATAACGAAGTATAAGTTTGAAATACAGTAAGAAGTGTAATTTTGAATTAAAAATTAAAACCCGGAACTCGGTATACGAAATCCAAAATGCCATAAAACTAGAATTGAAAATTCGTTAGTTTTATGAGCATGCTCGAACAACCTTCGGCACCTATAACCAAGAACCATGATTTCTCAGTTATTATAATTTTGAATTATGAAAAAACCTTTGAGATCAGTCCTTAGTTTAGTTGTACTAAAATTTTTAGTCGTTCGAAGTCTGCCAGTTAAAAAATAACTTTTAGAATAAGCCCTGAAAGGGCGCAGCATACAAAAGATGTTACGAAGCTCATTTTAAAAAAGACAAGCAGAACCTAAAGCCCTGAAAGGGCGTAATATCTAAAAAATGTAACACCTCTGATCTTCGTATTAACTACACGAATTTTGGAACTTCACACCCATTCTTTATAACTTAATCCAATAATTCACAAGCTTTGTAAATTATATTCCAGTTCACAAGAATCCGAAAGTATAGAGAAAAGATCGCTTACTTCGACCTGGCTCAGCACGAGTCGCTGTAAGAGAAAAGAATAAAGACAATTTGATATTCAGCGTCGCAAGGGTTGAATGAATCCGTTTATAAAGAATTTTTACTCCTAACTTATTTTCTAAGCTTTATGGTTTTTTAAATTATCGTTTAAGCTAAAATGCTTATTTAAAGAGTCTTAAATCTATATTCTAACAGTGCAACGGTCTATTTTATAAAAGTTTCGGATGCTACTGATTTCAGTTTTAGATAAATAATTATGTTCACAGTGAAAACATGAAAGTTAGTAATATAAATCGTCAATTCTGAAATCTCAAACCTGGAATCCTCTGTCCTAGCTTGCCTTGAGTTCTTCAATAAATTCAGGACAGGCTCCGTCGAAAGATGGCCACTGAGTATATCGAAGTGATCGTGTCAACGCCTGGAATTAGGAAATTTTGAATTTTGAATTATAAATTTTGAATTGCCTAATCTGAAACTCAGAATTTATAAACTGGAATCAATACACCTAAAATTTAAAACTTAAACTAAAACTTTCAAACTTGCGACTTTAAACTTTCAAACTCATATTCACCTTGCCACACAACCTACAATATGGTCATTCACCATTCCTGTGGCTTGCATATGAGCATATATAATCGTAGAACCGACAAATTTAAAGCCTCGCTTTTTTAAATCTTTGCTAATGCGGTCGGAGAGAGGAGTAGTGGCAGGGACTTCTTTAGCAGAGCTAAAGGCGTTCACCATTGGCTCTCCGCCAACATAAGACCAAATAAACTGGCTAAAACTGCCGTATTCTTTTTGAATTTTTATAAATGCCTGAGCATTGGTTGTAGCGGCTTTAATTTTTAACCGATTTCTGATGATTCCTGCATTTTGAAGTAAGTCTTGGTGTTTTTTCGATGAATACTGAGCGATCTTAGTGTAATCAAAACCGTCAAAAGCTATTCTGAAGTTTTCTCGCTTTTTAAGGATAGTCAGCCAACTTAAACCTGCCTGAAACGTCTCCAGCAAAAGGAATTCAAACAACTTTTGATCGTCATATACGGGTTTCCCCCATTCTTCATCGTGATATTTGATATATAGCGGGTCTTCTGTTACCCATTCACATCTTTTCATATTAGTATTAATTTTAATTTTAAATTCCGTTAACTGTATGGCTTAAGTATAAGAAAGTTATGTCAAACGCTATAATAGATAAAAATGAAATCTTGAATTACCTTTGAGTAAATAGTCAATGCTTAGTATTAGGATGTTTTAAAATAATGTCGGTTTAAGTTTACTAAATTAGTCAACTTGGGATTAGTTTAAATATTTTTAAATTAAATTCACAATTTTATCTATAATTGCCAATATTTAATTTTCTAAACCTAATGCGTCTTCCAAAGCCCTGAATTTTATTTAAATGGTATATAGACAATATTTATTGGTAATTTTTTTATTCATTTCAATGATTGCGAGAGGTCAAAGGATTAAGCACGATTCAATTTCATCCTTTACATTATTTTCTGAACTCAATTTAGGGCATTCATTTACAGATTACAACGAGTTTCCCCGTAGAAATCCACAATATAACATTCTACTCAATTTTGGCTGGGGAAACTTAAATAAGAACTGGACAGATAAACTTAAAAGGGCTACTACAGGCTTTAGTATTGGATATTCAAATTTTGGCAACAATGAAAGCTTAGGCTCAGCCTATAGTTTTATGCCATTTATAAAATTCGACTTTTCCAAAACTAAAAGATTCAGCGCGCTGTTTTCTATTGGAACCTCCTTATTTACCAAAGAATTCAATGAGCAAACCAACTTTGGGAATAAAGCCATATCAACCGATTTTGTCTGGTCCTTTAGAAGTTTTTTTTATTACAATTTATCAGAAAAAGAGAATCCATTTTCAATTGGATTAGGCTTTTTTCACCATTCTAATGGTCATACCAGACTTCCTAATCAGGGCATAAATTCAGCTTTAGTGTCTCTTTCAAAACCCCTATTTAGCCAGTCTTATGATGATCCAGTTCAATTTAAGACTTATAACTCGGGTAAATTTGCTAGAAGAAACTACCTAAGTGTACAAAGCAGTTACGGCGACAATTCATTATCAATCCCATTTCCATTTAATGAAAATGCTTTGGTGAGCAGAACTTCTATTGATTATGGAAAAATTCTAAATCCTAATATCAAAGTAGGTTTAGGATTTTACTATACTTTTTACGAACATTATTACAACTATATTTCTAATAATGAGTCTTTGGTTCAGGAGGGTCGAGAGTTTGAAAGTTTAAAGGAGTCTCCGACATGGAACGCCAGTGCTCTTGGCATTTCTGTAAATGGCGAATTGCTTCTCAATCATATTGGCGTTGAGGCCAGAATTGGATTTAACATTCACAAACCGGCTTATAAAATTGATAGACGAATCAACCAGGGCTGGTATTTTTTTCCCAGATCATTTCCAGAAGATAGTGGTTATCCCCTTGGAGAACTTAATACCGAATATAAATTAAAACGATTTATTTCGACTCGACTGGGTTTGAATTATTATTTGATCTCTACTGGTAAAATGCCAAAACATAATGTTTTTTTTGGCACACATATCAATGCTAATTTGGGTCAAGCAGATTTTACGGAGTTTACAGCCGGTTATATTTACACGTTTAAAAAAGACTGATTAAAACCTAATTTTCCAGATTTTATCAGAAGCCTCAAGATATTTTGGTAAGGCTTCAGAACTGTACCAATTGAAAAGCTCTGTATCTAAAAACCCCTTTTACTGCCGGGTCTGTCTCTAATGGTTGTTTGACAGCTTCAATAGTTTTGACATCCAAAATGAAAATACCGCGATAAGAACATTCATTAGGGATCTAAAGGGCCGACCACTATAAGTTTTTCTTCATCAGCTAACCTCCTAATGTTTTTCAAATGGCCTTCAAAACTTTTTTGTCTTAAGTCCTTATTATTTGGGGCATTTTGACCTGTTTTCAATATTGCAAATATGTAGTATTTCATGCCATATTCATCAGCTTCCAGGTTTTTAGCTAACACCGCGTCATAATTTGGATTAGTTTTTTGAGCGCTTAGAGTTGTGTAGATTAAGAGGCTCAGCAGAATTGTTAGAAGTGGTTTCATCTATTTTAGGTTTTGATTTTATATTTAGTAATTCTATTCTTGTATTGCATCAAGCAATGTATTAAAAATATTTAATTGGTATTCCAGTGTTTTCTTTGAAGTATCAATTTCAATTCTAGGTATATCACCTTTGAAGTTTTCAAATGACTTTTTTTGCTCAATATAAATCTCCCAGCGCCCATCTGATATAGATTTTAATTTAGCCCTCGCTTCAAGGTGTTTTTGAATGACCTCTTCCGGGCACACCGTGTTGATGATTATTAGCTTTGCATTGTTCTGCCGGGCTATATGTTTGGCTTTTATTCTTAATTCTTCTGTTTTAAATGTGGCATCCAGTATCACATTTTTTCCTTTGTTTAGTAATTCTTTTCCGATTTTAAAAACTTCATTATAGGTGTCACGATTTTTTTTTGGCGAATACATGCCGACGTTATAATCATCGTGATGAGCTTCATATTTGTTAACTCCTTCTAGACGTTTGCGAACCTCATCGGTACTGACTATTGTTGCATCATAATCAATTTTAATTTTTTTCGCAGCCGTAGATTTACCTGTTCCTGTAAGACCACTGGTTATGAATAACACGGGTTGATTTTCCTGCTCCAACTTATATTCCATTAAACGCGCATAATACGAAGCTAATTCAAAATACCTTGAAGTCGTTTCTTTGACCTGTTTTCTTTCTGACGGTTCAATACTTTTATCAGAAAGTCTAAAGCCTGTTACTTTAGCCCGCACATAGGCCCTGTAGCATTTATAGAAACTTAAAACATCAAAAATAGATGTATCTTTACTTTTTTTGATATAGCTTTCAATTAGAAAACTCGACAGCAATCCATGGCCCTTAACATCTAAATCCATCGCTAAGAAAGCGATGTCTGATGCGATATCACAATACCGAAAGCGTTTATTAAATTCTATACAGTCAAATATACAAATTTTACCGTTTAGTAAAACGATGTTTCCAGTGTGAAGATCGCCGTGGCAGTCTTTTATGCAATTATTAGTAATTCTTTTTTTAAAAACATTTTCAAATTCTATCAGGTATTGATTAGTGATTTTTTTGATATGCTCATAATTTTGTTCAGATATAACCCCTCCAAGCATTGCCTCTGTTTGTTCAAAATTTTCATCTGTATTTTGCTTAATAGTCTTTATTTTACCAAACTTTTTAATCTCATCGGTTGATTGCTCTGATTTATAGAAATTAACTAAATTTTCAACTAAATCCTCAATTTTTTCAAAACCAATTTTATCTTTATCTAAGAGAGAAGACATGATATTACTTTGGGGAAATTCTTTCATTTTTACAGCATAATCAACTACTTTACCTGTACCATCAATTTCGATTTCACCTTCTTTTTCTGTAAGTGTCACGACTTTTTCATATATTTTGGGACAAAGTCTCTTGTTCAGTTTTAACTCCTGTTCACAATAGTATTTTCTTTGTTCAAGCGTTGAGAAATTTAAAAAACCCAGGTCTAGAGGTTTTTTAATCTTGAAGGCATATTCACCTGTTAAAATAACGTAGGATATATGAGTTTGTAGGACTTTTACAGCGTCTATATTTTTCTTGAATGATACAGTTTTCTTTAGTTTACGTATTAATTCTTTCGATTTCATACTCCTTTTTTTAGATACACACTTAATTGCAAATTTACGTTTTAAGTCCTTAGTTTGATATTTTAAATATAACTAAAGCGATTCAATACCTTAAAACATTTTGGAGCAAAGTATACTAGTTCTAATGATGTAGATTAGTCTCAGTAATGGCTGAATGAGTGAATGACTGAATGGTTGAATGTGTGAATGGTTGAATGTGTGAATGGTTGAATGTTGAGCTCTCATGAATATGTTTGACAGGTTTTACTAAACTTCTAAACTTATTGTTAATATCTTTTCTGGTTAAACATATTATTTTTTTTTTAAATTTGTTTTGCTACATAAGCGGAAAAGAGCTCTGCTGAGGAGCAA
>Ga0209931_1000690_pt1 | contig 19876 bp, 15 predicted proteins | sample SalPonR1_B_D1_MG_FD_185697 | JGI IMG/M metagenome (GOLD analysis project Ga0209931, IMG submission 185697) | Salt pond soil microbial communities from South San Francisco under conditions of wetland restoration - Salt Pond MetaG R1_B_D1_MG... ...
GGCCGGGGTGCGCACCGCCTGGCTGCTGAACCGGCTGTGGTGCGGAAATGGGGCCCTTCCCTATTTAAATGGGGAAGGGCCTCATTTCCGGCGTCAGTAGGTGTAACTCGACTGAATGCCCAGCGGAATGCCGATCGCCCAGTAGACCAGCAAAAAAGCGGACCAGGCGATGAGGAACACCACTGAATACGGCAGCATCATCGCGACCAGGGTGCCGATGCCGGCATTGGTCACGTAGCGCTGGCAAAACACCACGATCAGCGGGAAGTACGGCATCAGCGGCGTGATGATGTTGGTCGCCGAGTCGCCCACGCGGTAAGCCGCCTGCGTCAGGTCCGGTGAAATGCCGAGGCTCATCAGCATCGGCACCAGGATCGGCGCGAGCAGCGCCCACTTGGCCGACGCAGAGCCCACCAGCAGGTTGACGAAGCCGGTCACCAGCACGATGCCCACCAGCGTCACCTGCGCCGGCATACCCAGCGAGCGTAGGAAATTCGCGCCCTCGATCGCGATCAGCGCGCCCAGGTTCGATTGCCCGAAGGCAAAAATGAACTGCGCCGCGAAAAAGGCCATGACGATGTAATAGCCCATGTCGCTCATCGCCTTCGCCATTCCCTGCACGACGTCGCGATGATTCTTGATTTTTCCGGACGCATAGCCGAACACGATGCCCGGCACGATGAACAACAAGAAGATCAACGGCACGATGGAGCGCATCAGCGGCGCAGAGGGGCTGGCCAGGTCGCCAGAGGCGTCCCGCCAGGCCGAATCGCCCGGGAGCGTGCTGATGCCGATGACCGCCAGCGTGGCCACCATGGAGAACAACGCCCAGCGCAAGGCCTTGCGCTCCGCCGGCTCCAGCGGTTCCATGGTCGGCAGATCTTCCAGGTCGCCGTCCAGCGGAGTGTTCCTGAGACGCGGCTCGACCACCTTGTCCGTCAGGACCCAGCCCAGCGCCACGATCAGCAGCGACGAGATCGCTGTGAAGAAATAGTTATTCAAGGGGTTGATCAGGAGCTCGGAGTCAAGCACCTGCACGCCCGCCTGGGTGATGCCGGCGAGCATCGGGTCGAGCGCGGACGGCACGAAGTTGGCGGAAAACCCGCCCGAGACCCCAGCGAAAGCTGCCGCGATCCCAGCCAGCGGATGGCGGCCGGCCGCGTAGAAAATGATGCCGCCCAGGGGCACCACGAGCACGTAGCCCGCGTCCACGGCGCTGTGACTCACGATCCCCACGAGGATCACCATCGGCGTCAGCAACCAGCGCTTGGTGAAGGACAGCAGTGCGCGCAGCGCCGCGTTGATGAAGCCGCTATGTTCTGCGACCCCGATGCCCAGCATGGCCACCAGCACAACGCCCAGCGGCGGGAAGGCGACGAACACCTGCACCATCTGCGCGACGAAACCGGTGAATTCCCGTCCCGCAAGCAGGTTCTTGACCACCACCGCCTCGCCGGTCCTGGGATCGATCGCCGAGAAGGTCACCGGCGCCAGCAGGGCCGAGACGATCCAGGTGATCACCAGGGCGATCAGGAACAGGATGGCGGGATCCGGCAGCTTGTTGCCGGCGCGTTCCACCCAGTCGAGCAGGCGGGCAATGCGTGGATTCGCGCCTGAGTAGTCTGCTGCGGGTTCTTTTGATTCTTGTGGATCTTGCCCTGGCATGGCCGGCCTCCTGTTCGCGAAGGCGGCAGTATAACGATCTGGCGGCGACTGCGGGCGGTCCCGCCAGGGTCAGCGTCTCGCCGGGCTAGTCCCCAAGGTGTTTCTGGCGGCGTTTCTGGCGGCGCAGGCGCAGCGCCATCACGCCCCCGATCACGGCAAGCACCCCCGCGATCGCGTAAAGCGCCACCACGATGATCACGCCGAATTCCGGTTGCTCGTACATGCAAGTCTCCTTGGGCTGCTAGACCGGACGCTCGTACTCGACCGGTATCAGACGGCTTTTCGCTGAAAAGCGCCAGGCGGATGCCTTCCGGCCCGCCGATTGCCTCCGCGGCCGGGATACTGCAGCATCGGCCGCAGCCACGCCGGCTCGCGAAGGAGTCTCATGCATATGCGCCGCAGCTTCCGCGTTCCCGATACGCTCGTGCTCCTGTTCGGCATGATGATACTCGCCCTGATCGCCACCTGGCTGCTGCCGCAGGGCGAGTTCCAGACGGCCGTCAACGAGGCGGGCCGCTCGGTGGTGATTCCCGGCACCTATGCCGTCATCGAGGACGCCCGCACGCTCATGCCGTGGGAACTCCTCACCGTGGTGCCGCGCGCGCTGGCGGACGCCCAGGACATCATATTCTTCGTGCTGATCGTCGGCGGCGCCATCCGCGTGCTGCGAGCCACCGGCACCATCGACGCCATGCTCGGCTCGGTGCTGCGCCGCATCGGCCACAGCCCCAGCCTGCTGATCGCCATCGGCATGTTCGTGTTCGCCGCAGGCTCGGCCACGCTGGGGGTCGCCGAGGAATACATCCCGCTGACGCTGGTGCTGATCGCGCTTTGTGTTGCGATGCGCATGGACACGGTCACCGCCATCGGCATCATGGTCTGCGGTTACGGTATCGGCTACGGCGTCGCCATGATGAACCCGTTCACGCTGCTGGTGGCCCAGCGGGTGGCCGAGCTTCCACCCGCCTCCGGAATGGCCTTCCGCCTCGCTATATTCCTGCCCTTTCTTGCTATCGGCGTCCACCACGTTTGGCGCTACGCCCGGCGCGTCCAGCAGGATCCGGCGGCCAGCCTGGTCCACGACATAGAGACCGCCCAGCACGCCCCGGTCGAGCTTCCCTCCGGGATGAGCCGACGGCACAAGCTGATCGTCCTGATGACGATGACCGCGCTGGGCCTGATGGTCTACGGGATCGCTGTCCCCAAGTGGTACATCCTGGAACTGAGCGCGCTGTTCCTGGCCCTCGCGCTGTTCGGCGGCCTGGCCGGGGGACTGGGTGCCGACGGCACGGCCAAGCGCTTTGCCGAGGGCGCCTCGGAGCTGGCCGGCACCGCGCTGCTGATAGGCTTTGCTCGCTCGATCGCGCTGATCCTGGAGGACGGCCAGGTACTGCACACCATTGTCAACGGCATGGCCGCGCCGCTGCAGATACTGGGCGCGGAATTCGCCGCCGTGGGGATGCTGTTCATCCAGACGGTGATCAACCTGTTTATTCCCTCAGGCTCCGGCCAGGCGTACGTGACCATGCCGCTGATGGCGCCGATCGGGGATCTCGTCGGCGTCACCCGCCAGACCGCCGTGCTGGCGTTCCAGTTCGGCGACGGTTTCGCCAATATGATCGTGCCGACCAACCCGGTGCTGATGGGTATTCTCGGCATTGCGGGAATCCCCTACGACCGCTGGTTGCGGTTCGTGCTCCCGCTGCTCGCCAAGCTGTTCGTCGCCGGGTCGTTGACGCTCGTGGTGGCGGTCTGGATCGGGTTTTCCTGACACCCCACGTCCTTGCGCATTTTTGATCGCGTCTAATTCCCATACGCGAATTACAATCAGGCGCAACTGGCTCGGCATATTCCCTTATAGCTGACAGTCTTTCGCTTGACTAGTTTTGAGCGTATATCGACGCCGCGTGCAGAGCGAGGATGCTCAGTAAGGCCTCGATGTTCGATGTTTGGGGAAATGCGTTCCGACGCCCGGAGGGAGTCAAAATGAACTGGACGAAACTATTAGTTTCAACAACCTGCATTGCCGCGCTGGCGCTTGCCGGCTGCGATGGCGATGACGGAGACCAAGGACCCGCTGGCCCCGCCGGCCCTGAAGGCCCTCCGGGCGCTGAAGGCCCTCCCGGACCTGAAGGTCCTCCCGGCAGTGCCGTTTTCGAGGTGGGTGACGGCAGCCAGTTGACACCCGAGCAGCTCGAGGAAATGGGCTTCCTGCAGGCTGACATCACGGACGTCACCATCGCCAGCCCCCCGACGCTCACCTTCACGCTGACGACCGAGTCGGGCGTGCCCGCGACCGGCGCGGCGGAAGGCCTTTTTGGATTTACGCTGAACAAGCTGGTCCCCGCCGCTGATGGTGCGCCTTCAAAATGGGTCAGCTATATCAACAGTGTCGAGACCGCCTCGGGTGACTCAACGCCCAACATACTCGACCAGGCAGTCCACGCTGGCAACGAGAACGGCAGCGCCGGCACCTTCGAGGAAATTGGTGATGGCGTGTACCAGTACACCTTCGCCATTGATCCGGCAGACGTCACCACGCCCATCGCGGTCGAATACGAGCCCGAGCTCGTGCATCGCGTCGGCCTGGAGCTGCGCGGCTCAGGCGACTTTGAAGCGCTTGCCCCGGCCAACCCGGTGTATGACTTCATCCCCGCAACCGGCGAAGGCGTGCCGCTGGCCAAGAATATTGCGGCTACAGAAAGCTGCAACGCTTGCCACGACCGGCTGCAGCTGCACGGCGGCCCGCGGATCACCGTCGAATACTGCGTCACCTGCCACAACCCGGGCACGATCGACCAGGACTCCGGCGACTCGGTGGACATGGCCTACATGACCCACTCGATCCATGCCGGCCGCGACTACTCCATCTGGGGTTTCCGCGACAGCCTGCACAACTACGCCGATGTGACCTATCCGCAAGATCTCTTGTGGTGCGAGAACTGCCACGTGGCCTCCGAAGAAACGCCCGACGGCGGAGACTTTGCCGTCACGGCGACGGCGACCTCCTGCGGCGGTTGCCATGCTGAGGGTCTCGCTTCAAGCAATCCCGACCCGGTCACCGGTGTGCCGACCTACACCTACCAGCACGCCGACTTCGGCTCGCCCATTCCGGACAATGTCTGCGTGCAATGCCATGTCGAAGGCGGTGTGGCGGGCAGCACCTTGGCGAACCATACCGGCGTCGCCGGCTCCGCACGGCTGCGCACGGTCCAGGGCGAGGATTTCACTTACGAAATCCTGAGCGTCACGCCTAACGGCCCCGGCGAAACCCCGACGGCGACCTTCCAGATCCTGGATGCCGACGGCGCACCGATCGACATTCTCACGGCAGACAGCTTCGATGTCTCCGAAGGTCAGCGCCAGCGTCTGCGCCTGCAGATCGCCTGGACCCCGGATGCCGTCTACAACGGCTTCGAGGACGGCACCTTGCAGGTTGCGCATGCCGAAGCGCTGGAATACGACCTGTTCGATTTCCTGGGCGACCTGGTGGCGAATGCAGACGGCAGCTTCAGCTTCACCTTCCCCGAAGCCCTGCCCGCCAACCTGCCCGGCGAGTTGATGGTCGTGCTTGAAGGTCGGCGCATCCTGGCCGATGGCACGCGCGCCTATCCTGACAGCGATATTTTCTTCCCCGGCGAAGCGCGCGACACCATCGCGTCCCAGGCCGGGTGCGAAAACTGTCATGACCAGCTCGCATTCCATGGCGGCAGCCGCGCCGGCGACCCGGCGATGTGCGTCGTATGCCACAACTCCGATGCGGCGTTTGCCGTCGAGGGGATTGGCACGATCGCGCTCGGGCCCATGTCGCACCAGATCCACGCTGGCCTTTATCCGGGCTTCGAGGAAGTGACTTATCCGCAGCCCCTGGCAAACTGCCTGGCCTGCCACGAAGAAGGCACTTTCTACGCCGCTCGGTCTACGGCGCGACCGGTCTCCATCGACGAGGGTGCGGACACGCTGCGCTGGGATGACGATATCGCCATCTCGGCAACGTCCGCAGCCTGTGCCAGCTGCCATGTAGGCCCGAATTACGGCGCGAGCGCCCAGGCCCATATGGAGCAGAACGGCGGCGTCTTCAACGGTGTCAAGGGCGAGATGGCCATTCCGTCGTCCAGCACCGAAACCTGCCTGATCTGCCATGGCGAAGGCCGGATCGCCGATACGGCCGCATCACACGGTCAGCTGTAACACGGACCCGACGCAGCTACGCGCTGCATTTCTCAAGGCCGGGGGCGGCAACGCCCCCGGCCTTTTCTGTGGCGCACCCCCGCTCTCGTCGCCGCATGCGAATCCAGCCCGTACAATGGCAGCCCCATGCTCAGCTTCAGCAATCTCGCCCTTCGCCGCGGCCCCCAGCTGCTGCTGTCCGATGTCGATCTCAGCCTGCACGCCGGCTGGCGGGTCGGCGTGGTCGGGCGCAACGGCTCCGGCAAGAGCAGCCTTTTCGCCGCCATCCACGGGGAGCTGGAGCCCGATCGCGGCGAGATCGGCTTGTCGCCCCGCCTGCGGATCGCGGGTGTGGCGCAGGAGACCCCCGCCCTGCCCGATCCGGCGATGGAGTTCGTGATCTCGGGCGACCAGGCGCTGTGGTCGGCACTGAGCGAGGAACGCGCTGCAACAGCGGCCGGCGATTTCGAGGCCGCAGCGCACGCGCACCACCGGCTCGCCGAGCTGCAGGGCTACGATGCTGAAGCGCGCGCCGGCCGCCTGCTCCACGGCCTGGGATTCCCGGCGGTGACTCATGCGCGCCCGGTGGCGGAATTTTCCGGCGGCTGGCGCGTGCGGCTCAACCTGGCGCGCGCCCTGATGACGCCCTCCGAGCTGTTGCTGCTCGACGAGCCGACCAACCACCTGGACCTGGATGCCGTGCTCTGGCTGGAACAGTGGCTGCTGAAATACCCGGGCACCCTGCTGCTGATTTCGCATGACCGGGAGTTCCTGGACGGGGTCTGCACCCACATCCTTCACCTGCACGACGGCCAGGCGAAACTCTACACGGGGGACTACACCGCCTTCGAGCGCCAGCGGGCCGAGCAGTTGCGCCAGCAACAAGTGGCTTTTGAAAAGGAACAGGCGGAACGCGAGCACCTGCAGCGCTTCGTGGACCGTTTCCGCGCCCAGGCCACCAAGGCCTCGCAGGCCCAGTCACGCATCAAGCGCCTGGAGAAACTGGCCGGCACGGAAGCCGTGCGGGCGGAGCGCTCACTGCGCATCAGCTTCGAGCCGCCCGAGAAGCTGCCATTCTCGCTGATCACGCTGGACGGCGTCACGGCGGGTTACCGCGGCGCGCAGGCGCACGAGACCCACGAGCATCTCCCCGGGCAGGAACCGGCTGCCGGACCGGAAGCGGTGCCCGTGCTTGCCGGGGTGCAACTGGCGCTGGAAGCGGGCGACCGCATCGCCCTGCTCGGACCCAACGGCGCGGGCAAGTCGACGTTGGTGAAGACGCTGGTGGGCGAACTGCCGCCGCTGGCCGGCGAACGGCGCGCCCACGGCGATTTGCAGATCGGCTATTTCGCCCAGCACACGCTGGAGAGCCTGCGCGCCGGCGCCAGCCCCATCCAGCACTTGCGGGATATGGCGCCGGGTGCCACGCCGCAGGCGATGCGCAACTACCTGGGACGCTGGAACTTCTCCGGCGACCGGGCCTTCGAGCCGGTGGACCACTTCTCCGGCGGCGAGCGCGCCCGCCTCGCGCTGGCGCTGCTCGCCTGGCACAAGCCCAACGTGCTGCTGCTGGACGAGCCTACCAACCACCTGGACCTCGACATGCGCGAAGCGCTTGCCGAGGCGCTCATCGAGTACGAGGGCGCCATCGTCCTGGTTTCGCACGACCGCCACCTGATCGGCCTGGTCTGCAACACTTTCTGGCGGGTCGCGGACGGTCGCCTGGACCGTTTCAGCGGCGATTTGGACGCTTACGCGGCCTGGCTGCGCGGACGACTCAACCGGCCCGCCCAGCCGGATCTCTCCGCAGGGAAACCGGCGCGCAGCGGAAACGCCGAGGGTTCGCCCCGAACATCGAGGCCATCCAGGGCAGACGCGAAGCTGCGGCGGCGCCTCGAGGCTGTCGAGCGAAGCCTGGAAAGCACCCAGGGCGAATACGCGGCCCTGGAAGAAGCGCTTGCCGACCCGGCCCTGTACAACGAAGACGGCAACGCGGCCAGGGTCGCCGAGCTCAGCCGCCGGCATGCTGAACTGGGGGCGCAGATCGCGGACATGGAGGCGGAATGGCTCCAGGTCAGCGATAGCCTCGAGGGCACCGGCCAAGACGCGCACTAGCCGCGCCATGCGCCGGGAAACCCGCTAGAAGCCCAGCGGAATCCCGAACACGAAAAAAGCCACCAGCAACAGCGTCCAGACGATCATGAACACGATCGAGTACGGCAGCATGATCAGCAGCATGTCGCCGAAACCCAGCCCGGGCCGATACTTGCGCATGAAGGCCAGGATCACGCCGCTGTAGACCATCATCGGCGTGATGATGTTGGTCGCGGAGTCGGCCACGCGGAACGCGGCGGAGACCAGGTCGGGCGTCATCGCCGGGTTCACGAAATACAGCATGGGGACGAAAATCGGGCCCAGCAGCATCCACTTGGAAGTCAGCCCGCCGATGAAGAGATTGATGAGCGCCGTGGTGAACACGAAGCCGATCAGCAGCAACACGGGGAACTGCTGCAGACCCAGCGCGACCAGCCCCTCCGCGCCCAGGTAGGTGATGTAGGATCCCAGGCCGCTGTAGCTGAGCAGGCCGAGGAAGTTGTAGCTGAAGAAGGTGAGCACCAGGATGTAGCCCATGGTGTTCATCTGCTTGACCATGGCCTTGACCACGTCGCCCACGCGGCGGAAGTTGCCCGAGGCATAGCCGAAGAACACGCCTTCGATCACGAAAAACAGCGAGATCAGGAGGATGATGTTGTTCAGGAAGGGCAGCACGGTGTTGCCCTCGGCATCGGCATAGGGCCCGAGCGGGCCCGCAGCGAGCCCGCCGATCGCCGCAGCCGCGACCAGCAGGCCCCAGCCGGCCGACTTCAGCCCCTTGCGTTCGGCGCCCGTGACCTCGAACTCGTTGAGACTGACCTCGGCGGGCACCTCGAACTCGGTCTTGTCCAGCTTCGGTTCCACGAAACGCTTCGTGACCCAGGCGCCGGTAAAGGCGAGCACAAAGGTGGAGGTGGCGATGAACCAGTAGTGCATCGTCGCCGGCCGCAGCATGTCCCCGGCGGCGGTGGTGAACGGAATGCCCTGCGATTCCGCGAACACCTGGGCGTTCATGCCGATGATCACATCGATCGGCGTGCCCGGAATGAGGTTGGCGCTGAACCCCGCCGAGACGCCCGCGAAGGCCGCGGCCATGCCGATCAGCGGGTTGCGACCGAGACCCGCATAGAGCAGCCCGGCCAGGGGAATCAGCACCAGGTAGCCGGCGTCGGTCGCCACGGAACTGGTGATGCCGAGGAACATCAGCAGCAGCGGCAGCCATCGCTGCGGGATGTGGGTCCCCACGCGCTTGATCAGGGCGGCAAAAAGTCCCGAGTTCTCGGCCACGCCGATCGCCAGCATCACGACCAGGATCACGCCGAGCACGCCGTTGCCGAAGGCCAGCCAGTTCTGCAGCAGGGCATTGTCGAAGATCCAGCGCACATGCTCCGCGTGATGCATGGGCAGGATCTGGTAGCTGATCGCCTCGCCGCCGGCGCCGATGGTCTCGAACTGGTGCCCGCCCATCAACACCGTGGTCACGAAGGCAATCGGGTAGAAGGACATGAAGATGATGATCGGGTCGGGAATCTTGTGGCCGACCCGCTCGACGAAGCGCGTGAAAGACCGGCTCTTGCCTTGCTCGTCCTGGCTCATGGAATCCCTCGCCTTCATGTCGGCACAAAATCAGCCGCGGAGTATACCTTCCGGGCTCGGCAACGCGGCAAGGCGCGCGCGTGGCGGCCGAGGCTGCGCTATGCTTTAGACTTGGTATAAGTCAAATGTCCGTCCATCAACAATCGAGGTTTCGTCAAATGATTCGTCCAATGAATAAATCTGCAGTGATTGGCCTGCTGGCCGCCGCCGGACTGGCCGCAGGCACGGCACAGGCCGACGACCACATGGGCGCCACCGCCAGTTTCATCGACAAGGACAGCGAGGCCGTAGGCACGGCCGTGCTGACCGAGAGCCCGCACGGCGTGCTGATCAACCTGGACCTGCAGGATCTCCCGCCGGGCCCCAAGGCCATCCACATTCACAGCGTCGGGACCTGCGAGGATCCCGACGGTGGCTTCGTCGCCTCCAAGGGTCACCTCAACCCCGAGGGCAAGAAACACGGCCTGATGAACCCGGAAGGCCCTGACAACGGCGACTTGCCGAACCTGATCGTGCTCGCGGACGGCTCGGTTCAGGTCGAGATGTTCACCCCCTATGCCTCCATCGGCGGTGCCGAGGGACGTCCCGCCATGCTCGACGAGGACGGCGCGGCCTTCGTCATCCATGTCAACCGGGACGACCACATCACTCAGCCGATCGGCGGCGCCGGCCCGCGCATCGCTTGCGGTGTCATCAAGGCCGAATGACCCCAGGGGGAAACCCACGAGGTTGGAAAACGCTCGTCGCCTCGCTGGCGGCGGGCGTTTTTCTCTTGGGCTGCGCGCCTTCCGGGGAAGATCCATTGCTGCTGCGCGAAAATGGCATCGGGCCGCTGCAACTCGGCAAGAGCTACCAGAAAACCGTCGCGGCGGCCAGGCAGGCAGCGCCCGAAACGGTTTTCGCGGGATTGGGCTGCGGCGGCCTGGACGAGGTACGCTACAGCGGCGAGTTCGCGGGCTTGCCCGTGAGCGCCATGGCGATGGCGGAACAAGGTGCCATTGTGGAAATCGAACTGACGGTGGATGCGCCCACTCAGACAGCCGGGGAAGCGGCCTGCATCGCGCTTCGGGACCGTTTCGCCCGGCCCTTCGTCACCCGTTTTGGTGCTGTTGATGAGCGCTGGGTACTCCGCAAGCCGGTTTCACGCGAACATCTCGCGCGCATCGGGCCGGTCGTCATGGTGGCGCGCTGGTTCCGGACCGGAGGAAGTTGCTATGTCAGCGCTCATTACGGCTACGGCGCCGCGAGCAAGACCGCCACCTGGGATTAGGATGAAAATGCTCGACACCAGCCAGTTCACTCTGCGCGTCGCTGCGGGCCTGCTCGCTGCAAGCCTGCTGGTGAGCGGTTGCGGACGAAACACCGGCGAAGCTCCAAAGACCAACGCCACCGGCAACGGCACGGAGACGCGCGCCGAGAAACCTTCGACCGCCGGCGCTGCGGAAGACCCGGCTGTGCGCGCCGAAGGCCTGGTCGAACGCTGGACCGGGGACCTCGACGGCATGATCGAGCGACGCAAGGTGCGTGCGCTCGTGCCCTACAGCCGGACCTTCTACTTTCTCGATGAGCGCGGATCGCAGCGAGGTCTGTCCCACGCCTTCATGGAGGCTTTCGAGGAGTATCTCAACGAACACCTGGAGTCCGGCTTGTTGGGGGTCCAGGTGGTTTTTATTCCGGTGACTCGCGACCAGCTCATCCCGTGGCTGCTGGACGGGCGCGGCGACGTGATCGCGGCGAATCTCACGCGGACCGAAAAACGCAGCGAGCGGCTCCAGTTCAGCGCGCCGCTGGCGCGCAATGTACGCGAGGTCATCGTATCCGGTCCCTCTGCCGAGCCCCTGCAAGAACTCAGAGACCTGTCGGGACGCACCGTCTATGTGCGTCGGGCCAGCAGCTTCTACGAGAGTCTCCAGGACTTCAACGCGCGCCTCGCAGGCCAGGGTTTGCCGCCGATCCGCCTGGCAGAGGCTCCGGGACACTTCGAGGTGGGCGATGTGCTCGAACTCGTCAACGCCGGCGTGGTCGAGCATGCGGTGGCCGACGACTACCTTGCGGAATTCTGGGCGCGCATTCTCCCGGACATCGAAGTCCACCAGGAACTCGCGCTGCGCCTGGACGCCGACATCGCTTTCGCGATGCGCCCCGGGAGCCCGCGACTCAAGGCGATACTCGACGAGTTCCTGGCGGATCATCGGGCCGGCACGCTGTTCGGCAATATCACTTTCGAGCGCTATCTGCAGGATACGCGCTGGGTTCTTGCCGAGGATCGGAGCGAACAGCTGACGCGCTTCGAGCGGATGGCCAAACTCTTCCAGGAGTACGGGGCGCGTTATGACCTCGACTGGCTGTTGCTGATCGCCCAGGGTTACCAGGAATCCCGCCTGGACCACAGCGCGCGCTCCCAGGCGGGCGCGGTCGGCGTGATGCAGCTGCTACCGTCCACCGGCGCGGAAATGGAGGTGGGCGACATCACCGTGCTGGAGAATAATATTCATGCGGGGGTCCGGTACCTCCGCTGGATGATCGACCGTTACTACGATGAGCCCCATATCAGCGAGACGGACCGCCTGCTCTTCGCCCTCGCCTCCTATAACGCCGGGCCCCGGCGTATCCGCCTGCTGCGCAACGAGGCCAGGGAAATGGGGCTGGACCCCGACACATGGTTCAACAATGTCGAATACGTCGCAGCGCAGCGGATCGGCCGGGAGACGGTCGAATACGTGAGCAATATCTACAAGTACCACATCGCTTTCAGGCTGGTTGCCCAAAGCCAGGACCTGCTGGCGAATCTTCGCGACTGAGCGCTCTCCCCCGGCCCGCCGCGCCTTGCGCAATCAGGCGAACAGGGTCACGCCGAGCAGCGCGGTCACACCCATTCCGATGGCCGTGAGCAATGCCACCACGGCCGGGCCGGGCCCCAGCAGGCGCAGCGCGGCAAGCCTGATCCCCATACCGATGGCGGCCATCGCCATGGCGAACAGGAAGCTGCTGGTCAGCGCGGCGAACTGGAGCACCGCCGCCCATGCGGCATCATCTCCCAGCGCCCGGTCACCAGCCGTGCGCAGCACCGCCATGGCAAGAAAGCCGAGTATGAAAAGAGGAAAAGCGGGCTTGGCGCTCCCTTCAGGCTGCCCGCGGCAGGCCCACCAGACCACGCCGGGGATCACCACGAGCATTGCCGCATTGCGCATCAGCTTGGTGACCGTGGCCGCCGCGACGGTCTCCGCATGCCCGAAAGTCTGCTCGAAAAGCAGCGCTGCCGCGGTCACCTGTGCCGTGTCGTGAATCGATGCGCCCAGCGCCAGGCCGACCTGTCGTCCGTCGGCAAACAGTCCGGCGAGGAGCGGCGGGTACAGCAACGTCGCCAGCAGGCCGAAAAGCGCCACGCAGGCGAGCGCGTAGCCGGTCTCCTCGGGCCGTGGCCGCAAGGCCGGCGCGGTGGCGACGATCGCCGAGGCGCCGCAAATGGCCGAGCCCACGGCCAGCAGTGCCGTCAACCGGGTATTCACCCCGAGCAAGCGACCGAGCAGTAACGCAAGCCCCAGGCCGGACAGTAGCGCGCCGATAACCAGCGGCAAGGCCAGCATGCCCAGTTCCCCCAATTGCCCGAGCGACAAGCGCAGGCCGATGAGCATCACGCCTAGCTTGAGCAGCGGTCCCGCCGCGAGGGTCAGTCCAGGCGACCATCCCCGGTACCGCTTGGCCAGTGGTGCCATCGCGAGGCCCAGCAGGATTGCAACCAGCACCGGGCTGACCGGAAGGTCTCCGAGCGGTGGCGGTGCCGCGCGCAGCAGGGCCGGCACGGCGCTCGCAACCAGGGCGATGGCCATGACGACCCCGGTGCCGGGTAGCAAGGTGCGTAATTGAGGCCGGATTTCCAGCTCAGCCTGCTCCTGTTGCAGCGAGAACGGTATCGGGTGGCATGGACTCTGCGGGCCTAGCGCCGCCGATGGACCCGGGTGGCGGCATGATATCTCACCCCCCTGCCAACCGGCGTGCCTGTGGCAATCCCGGAAGGCCCCGGTTTGCGCCGGGGCCTTCCTTTTGTGGTAATTTCCGCCGCTCGCCACGGAGGAGACCCGCATGGTCCATCGTATTTTCGCGCTGGCGGCCGTTAGCGCCGCTGTTGTGCTGGGCGCGGCGTCGCTGCCGGACGCCGCCCAGGCGGCCACCACGGCGTTCGCCGGCGCCCGGGTGATCCCGGTCAGCGGGCCGGCCATCGCCAATGGCGTGCTGCTGATCGAAGACGGCCGGATCGCGGACATCGGGCCGCGCGACACGGTCCGGATCCCGGAGGACGCCACCGTCGTGGAACTCGCTGCCGGCCAGGTGCTCATGCCCGGCCTGGTGGACACGCACAGTCACATCGGAGAAATGGCCGGCGCCGACCGTTCCGCGCCAATCCAGCCCGAAGTGCGCGTGCTCGATGCACTCAACGTGCGCTCCTCCGGCTTCAAGCGCGCCCTGGCCGGCGGCATCACCACGGTCAACGTGATGCCCGGTTCCGGGCACCTGGTGAGCGGCCAGACGCTTTATCTCAAGCTGCGCGAGGCAGACACCATCGATGACCTGCTGATCTACAACGCCGATGGCTCGCTGGCATCCGGCCTGAAGATGGCGAACGGCACCAATTCAAGGCGCGACCCGCCGTTTCCCGGCACGCGCGCGAAGTCGGCCGCGCTGGTTCGCCAGGCTTTCATACGGGCGCAGGAATACCAGCAAAAGCGCGCCGCCACTGAGGATGGCGCCGATCCGCCGCCGCGGGACCTCGGGCTCGAGGCGCTGTTGGAAGTGATGGAAGGCACGCGCATCGTGCATTTCCACAGTCACCGTCATGACGACATGATGACGGCGATCCGACTGCGCGACGAGTTCGGCTTCCGAATGGTGCTGCACCACACCTCGGAGGCCTGGCGCGTGGCGGAGGAAATCGCCGCAGCCGAAGTGCCCGTCTCGCTGATCCTGATCGACAGCCCCGGTGGCAAGCTCGAGGCCATGGCGCTGGATGCGAAAAGCGCCCCCGCCCTGGAGAAGGCCGGCGCCCAGGTCGCTTTTCACACCGACGACTGGATCACCGATTCGCGCTATTTCCTGCGCATGCCGGCGATGGGCATCCGCGCGGGGATGTCCAGCCAGGCCGCACTCGAGGCCATGACCATCAATGGCGCACGAATGCTGGACCTGGGCCAGCGCGTGGGCACCCTCGAGCCCGGCAAGGACGCGGATTTCGTGATCCTCTCCGGCGACCCTTTCAGCGTTTATACCCGCGTACAGCAGACCTGGGTGGAGGGCGTGAAGCGCTTCGACCTGGAAGACCCCGATGACAGGCTCGTCGCCGAAGGGGGCCTGGGCGCCCTGGTCGACGATGACGGCGCCAACCACGTGCACGAACACCACGGAGGCCGCCAGTGAGCGCCTCGAAATTGCCGCGGCGTCTCGCCGCCCTGTTGCTCATCCTGCTCGGCGCACAAGCCGGGACGGCGCTGGCCGGCGACATCGCCGTGCGCGCGGGTATCCTGCATACCGGCACAGGCGAAAGCTTCTCGCCGGGCGTCGTGCTCATCCGGGACGGCAAGATCGCCGCGATCGGAGCGGCGGCCAGCGTGTCCGTACCGGTGGGCATAGAAATCGTCGAGGCCGCGGTCGCCACCCCGGGGCTGATCGACGGGCGTTCGGTCGTCGGCCTGTCGGGCGCGATGAACCAGCCTCACGACCAGGATCAGCTCGAGCGCTCGGCGGCCATCCAGCCCGAGTTGCGTGCCATCGATGCCTACAATCCCCGGGAGAAGCTGGTCATCTGGCTGCGCGGTCACGGCATCACCACCATCCACACGGGCCACGGTCCGGGCGAGATCATCTCCGGCCAGACGATGATCACCAAAACCGCCGGCGACACCGTGGATGACGCCGTCATCCGGCCGGTGCACGCCCTTTCCGCGACGCTGGGTGAACAGGCCGCGCGGCACCACGGCCGGCCTTCGCCCGGCAATCGCAGCAAGGCCGTGGCCATGCTGCGCGAGCAGTTGCTGAAAGCACGGGCGTACAGCCTCAAGCGGACCGGCGCCGAAGACGAGAGCAAGGCGCCGCCCCGCGACCTGGGCCTGGAAGCCCTGGCCCAGGTGCTGGACGGTGAGCTGCCGCTGGTGGTGGAAGTACACCGCCACAACGACATCATGACCGCCTTGCGGCTGGCGGCCGAGTTCGACCTCCGGCTGGTGCTTGCCGGCGCCAGCGACGCCCACATGCTGGTGGACGAGATCCAGGCCGCGCGCGTGCCCGTGCTGTTGCACCCGACGATGATGCGGGCGCGCGGCCCTGAAGTGCAGAACTTTTCATTCACCACGGCCCGCAAGTTACTCGACGCGGGTGTTCCCGTGGCGTTGCAGAGCGGCTTCGAGGGTTACGTCCCCAAGACGCGCGTGGTGCTGTTCGAGGCGGCGATGACGCTCCGCCACGGCCTGGACTTCCAGGAAGCGCTTGCGCTCGTGACGCGCAGTCCGGCCGCGATCCTCGGCATCGACGAGCGAGTCGGCACCCTGGAGGTCGGCAAGGATGGCGACATCGCGCTCTTCAATGGCGACCCGTTCGAGTTCACTACCCGGGTGACCGGGACCATCGTCGAGGGTCGCCAGGTCGCTGAAGGTGAAAGTGACTGACCGGCACGAAATACATCACTGCGAACGACGCGAATTAGCTCTCGAATGCCCGGCATGTTAGGTTAATTAAGGGATTCGTTTTGTCGCGCAATAACAACAACGCGCCGCGATACTTCAACTAAATCAATTATCAGCCATAGGAGGTGAACGGGCGTGTACAACAAGATCATGGTTCCCGTCGACTTGGCACACCTGGGCGCGCTGGAGCGATCGCTCACCATCGCGGCGGACATCGCGCGGCATTACGATGCGGAAATCTGCTATGTCAGCGTGACTGCAAACACCCCGGGGCCGGTGGCCCACAACCCGGCCGAGTACGAGAAAAAGCTGGCTGAGTTTGCCGAAGCGCAGCACGCGTCGCACGGCCAACCCACCACCTCCAAGATGTTCGTCAGCCACGACCCGACCGCAGACCTGGACGATTTCCTGGTCAAGGCCGTGGCCCTGGTCGGGGCCGACCTGGTGCTGATGGCGACCCACCTGCCCCACAGGGTGGATGCGATCATGCCCTCGCATGGCGACAAGATCGCCGCCCACACCTCTGTATCCGTGTTCCTGGTACGCCCCAGAGACTGAATTCGCTCCAAAGAAAGGAGGTATCCCTCGTGGAGAAAAACCCCCAACAAGAATCAGCCGCGGATTCGCCGGAGACTTCTGAGGGCGTGCCCTCGCCGGACGGCGCCGTCAACCTGATCGACACGGATTACGTGATCGGCCAGGACAACGTCACCGCGGCCCCGCTCGGCATCAGCCTGGACATCCATGGCAAGGTCTTCGCGATTTCCGCCATCGCCACGCTGTTTTTCGTGATTCTCACGCTCGCCCTGCAGACCGAGATCGAACCGGTCTTCAACGCGATGCGGGACTGGCTGACGTCCAACCTGGCTTGGTTCTTCATCCTGGCCGGCAACGTTTTCGTGCTCGTCTGCTTCGGCCTGATCGTTTCACCGCTTGGCAAAGTGCGCATCGGCGGGACCGAGGCCAAACCTGATTTCACCTACGTAGGGTGGTTTTCCATGCTGTTCGCCGCGGGCATGGGCATCGGCCTGATGTTTTACGGTGTCTCGGAGCCCATGTCGCACTTCGACACCGCGCTCGGGGGCGTCAGCATGGAGAACGGCGTGCGCACCGACTGGGCGCCGCTGGGCGGCGCCGCCGGTGACGTGGCCGCGGCCGCGCGCCTTGGCATGGCCGCCACCATTTTCCACTGGGGACTGCATCCATGGGCGATCTATGCCGTGGTGGCGCTGGCGCTGGCGCTGTTCTCCTTCAACAAGGGCCTGCCGCTGACCATCCGCTCGATTTTCTATCCTCTGCTGGGCGAGCGCGTCTGGGGCTGGCCGGGACACATCATCGACATGCTCGCGGTGTTCGCCACGCTCTTCGGATTGGCCACGTCTCTGGGCATCGGCGCGTCACAGGCGTCGGCGGGACTCACATACCTGTTCGGACTGCCGTCCGGCAACGTCACGATGGTGCTGCTGATCCTGGGCATCACCTCGATCGCCACCATCTCCATCCTGGCCGGCGTGGACAAGGGCGTGAAGCGGCTCTCCGAGATCAACATGGTGCTGGCCTTCCTGCTGCTTGCTTTCGTCTTGTTCGTGGGCCCCACGCTGGTGATTTTCACCGGTTTCTTCGAGAACCTGATGGCTTACGTGGTCAATTTACCGGCTTTTTCGAACCCGTTTGGCCGTGAAGACGCCAATTTCAGCCAGGGCTGGACGGCGTTCTACTGGGCCTGGTGGATCAGCTGGTCGCCGTTCGTGGGCATGTTCATCGCCCGCGTCAGCCGCGGCCGCACGGTGCGGGAGTTCCTGGTAGCCGTACTGCTGGTGCCGTCGCTCGTTTCGGTCCTGTGGATGACCGCCTTCGGCGGGACGGCCATCAACCAGTTCATCGGTTCGGGCTTCGAGGGCGTGCGCGAGGCCGCGCTTGAACTGAAGTTGTTCGTGATGCTCGGCGAGTTGCCGCTGACCGAGATCACCTCATTCGTCGGCATCGTGCTGGTGATCGTGTTCTTCATCACCTCGTCGGACTCCGGCTCGCTCGTGATCGACACGATCACGGCTGGCGGCAAGGTGGACGCGCCGAAGGCGCAGCGCGTCTTCTGGGCCTTCATCGAGGGCGGCATCGCCATCGCGCTGCTGCTCGGTGGCGGACTGGTCGCCCTGCAAGCCATGGCGGTTTCCACCGGCCTTCCTTTCACCATCGTGCTGCTGGTGGGCTGTTACGCCATATTCAAGGGCCTGATGAGCGAACCCAGGGGTTGAACCGGGCGGCGGGACGGCCGGCACGCAAGCCGTCCCGCCGCTTCGCCTAGCACCAGAGATCGCCGATGGGCGTCCGGGGGTCGAAGCGCGTCGCCACCTGCGCCTGGAAGAGTTCAGCCGTCGCGAGCGCATCGAGTACCGCGTGGTGCGGCTGGTAGACCGGCAGTCCATAGCGCGAGCGGCTCTCCTGCATGCGGATGGACACCGGCTTGCCGCCGAGCCAGCGCCGCAGCCGCGCCAGCAGCGACTGGCGGTATACCCGCGCCTCCAGTGCCATGGTGTCGATCACGGGGAAACGCAGGCTCTCGTCCAGCCGATACCTGAGCGCCGAGTCCAGGAAAGAACGCTCGATCGCGCGGTAATGCACCACCGGCAGTCGACCGGCCATGCCATCCAGCACTTCGCCAAGTATCTCGCCGAGGTCCTGCGCGCTTGCGAGGTCGGAATGGGTGATGTGATGCAGGGTCACGGAACGCGCCTGCAGCGGGAACCTCGGCCTGAGCAACCAGTGGCGCCTTTGTGAAAACAGGATCCGGTCCAGCGTGAACGGCACCAGGCCGATGCTGACCAGGGAGTGGCGGCTGGCATTCAGCCCGGTGGTTTCAACGTCCAGGGCGACCAGGGGCGCGTCCGCCAGCGGCGTCTCCGGCGCCAGCTTCCATGCAGCAAAATACGCCCGCAAGCGCTCGTCCCGCGCGTCCCTGGCGCGCTGCGCCATGTAGGCGGGCCAGGAAGCTCGCGGCTCGCTGCGGCCAGGCGCAATGCCCATCATGTTTTGCTCAGCCCCTCTGCGCGGGTAGCGGGTAGCGGAACTGCAGGAATTTCTGCGCGTCGCTGAGCAACTGGAATGCATCCTTGAGGTTGTGGCGCTCCTCCCTGGAGATGTTTTCCGGCTCGATGCTGTTAGTGGGCGGCTGGTCCCGCTGCAGGTCGATGGCCTGGTGCCGGATCCGCACCATGGAGATAAATTCGAAGGCATAACGAATCCGGTCGCCGACCCCCGACGGCAGCAGGCCGGTTTGCGCGATGTCATCCAGCCGGGCGAAGGAGTTTTGCGCCGTCGAGCCGCAGGCCAGCGCATGCACGCGCACGAGGTCCGTCATGGGCGCCGTCCCGCGGCGTTTCACGTTGATGGTGTTGTTCTGCTTGCCGTCCTTCTCCATCACGAAGTTCCTGAAAAAGCCCAGCGGCGGTGTCCGGTTCGAAGCATTGCGCGCCATGGCGGCGAGGAACAACGGACTGTTCGGCGCCTTGCCGGCCACCAGGTCCTGCAACTCCACCACGAAGCCGGGCTCGCCGCTGACGTTGTCCAGGTCGAAGAAAATCGAACTGTGCAGCAGTCGTTCCGGGGTGGGCTTGTCGATCCAGTCGTTGAAATACTGTTTCCAGACCCGCAAGGGCTGGCGCCACTGGAGGTTCGTT
>Ga0209931_1000699_pt1 | contig 19614 bp, 14 predicted proteins | sample SalPonR1_B_D1_MG_FD_185697 | JGI IMG/M metagenome (GOLD analysis project Ga0209931, IMG submission 185697) | Salt pond soil microbial communities from South San Francisco under conditions of wetland restoration - Salt Pond MetaG R1_B_D1_MG... ...
GTGCGCAGCGCACCCCGGCCGCCGTCGACGCCGATGACCTGGCCGGTGATCCAGCCGCTGTCCTTGTCGAGCACGGTGGCGGCCATCGCGGCGACGTCTTCCGGCTTGCCGTAGCGCCCGACCGGGTGCATCTCGCCCAGCCCTTTTGCCATCTGTTCCGAGGACAGCAGTTTCTCTGCAATGCCGGTGTCGGTAATGCTGGGCGCGATCGCGTTGACCCGGATTTCGGGCGCCAGTTCGGCGGCCAGCGCGCGGGTCAGGCCCTCGACGCCGCCCTTGGCCGCGCTGATGACCGAATGGTTGCCGAAGCCCTGGCCCACGGCCACGGTGGAAAACAATACGACGCTGCCGCCGGCCCGCTTGAGGCCCTTCTGCGCGGCCTTGACCGACAGCGCCGCACCCAGCGTATTGAGCCTGAAGGTGTCGACGAAATCCTCGGCGCTCGCCGACTTCAGCGGTTTGAGCACGATGCTGCCGACGCAGTAGGCCAGCCCGGCGATGCCGTCGCCGTCGTCGGCGCTGCCGATGACCTCGGCGATTGCGTCGGGGTCCATGACGTCCAGCGAGGCGGTTTTCGCGCCCAGCTCTTCGCCGAGATCGGAAATGGAGGCTTCGTCGCGCGCGGTCAGGAAAAGTTCGTGGCCCTGGTCGGCCAGGCGGCGCGCCAGCGCTTCGCCGATGCCGCCGTGGGCGCCCAGAATGATGATGGGTGCGCTCATGGATTGAAGGTCCGGTGTGAGTTCGCCCTACAGGCTAACGAGGCCGCATGAGGATTTCGTGGTGCCCTGGCGCGTCCACTTCGAGCGCGTATCATGATTGCGAGCCGAAACGAAGCGAAGTCATGATCGATCTTCAACGCAACTATGCCCAACTGCCGGCGGCGTTCCATGCGCGGATGAACCCGGTGCCGGTCCGGGCGCCGAGGCTGATTGCGTTCAACCGCGACCTGGCCGATTTCCTGGGGCTGGACGCGTCGGACTCGAACGAGCACGAACTGGCCGCGCTGTTCGGCGGCAACGCCGTGCCCGAGACCGCGCGGCCGGTCGCGATGGCCTACGCCGGCCACCAGTTCGGCAATTTCGTGCCGCAACTGGGCGACGGGCGGGCCGTTCTGCTGGGTGAGGTCGAGGGCCGCGACGGGCTGCTGCGCGACGTGCACCTCAAGGGCGCCGGGGCGACGCCGTTTTCGCGCGGCGGCGACGGGCGCTCGGCGCTGGGGCCGGTGATACGCGAGTACCTGGTGAGCGAGGCGATGCACGCGCTGGGCGTGCCGACCACGCGGGCGCTGGCTGCCGTGACCACCGGCGAATACGTGCAGCGCGAACAGCCGGTGCCGGGCGGCATCCTGGCGCGCGTGGCGCGCAGCCACGTGCGCGTCGGCACGTTTCAGTATTTCGCCGCGCGCGGCGACACCGATTCGCTCCGCGTGTTGGTCGAGCATGTCGTCGACCGACTGTATCCGGCTGCGCGCAAGGCCGAATCGCCGGTGCTGGACTTGCTGGCGCGGGTGATCGCCGGGCAGGCCGCGCTGGTGGCGCGCTGGATGTCGCTGGGCTTCGTCCACGGCGTGATGAATACCGACAACATGGCGATCTCCGGCGAGACGATCGATTTCGGGCCGTGCGCGTTCATGGAAGGCTTCGATCCCGCCGCGGTCTGGAGTTCCATCGACCGCCGCGGCCGCTATGCCTGGTCCAACCAGCCGCGGATCGCGTTGTGGAACCTGGCGCGTCTTGCAGAAACACTGCTGCCGCTGATCGACGACGACCAGCAAGCTGCAGTGGAAACGGCCAACGGTGCGCTGGAGGCGTTTCCAAAGGCGTTCGACCTGGCCTGGGTCGAGAGCATGCGCACCAAGCTGGGTCTGAAAGAGGCGCGGGAAGGCGACGCAGCGCTGGCGCAGAAGCTGCTCGATGCGATGCACGCCGGCGATGCGGACTTCACGCTGACTTTCCGGTACCTCGCCGATGCGTTGGATGGCGAGGCCGAGGCCGCGAAGCTGTTCGAACTTTTCTCCGAACGCAAGGGCATCGAGGCCTGGCTGGTCGACTGGCGCGCACGACTGGATGCGGAAGGCCGCGACCGGAAAAACGCAGCGGCCGACATGCTTGCATCAAATCCGGCGCTGATTCCGCGCAACCATCGCGTCGAACAGGCCATCCGTGCGGCCGAGGACCATGATGACTTCTCGGTCTTCGACCGGCTCCTGTCGACCTGGCTTCGCCCCTACGATCCGGTGCCGGAGGATGCCGACCTCATGCGTCCGGCCGCGCCCGCGGAACGGATCGTCAAGACTTTCTGCGGTACCTGATGCGCGAGCTTTTCGGCCTGGCGCGTTCGTTGTGGTTGTACCGACGGCCCGGGCGCCAGCGCGGGCTTCGGCGTCTGTATGCGCCGTTCGTTGGCGAAGGCGACCTGGTGTTCGACGTCGGCGCGCATGTGGGTGACCGCACCCTGGCTTTTGCCGCGCTCGGCGCGCGTGTCGCGGCGTTCGAGCCGCAACCGTGGTTGGCCTCGTTTCTGCGTCGAAGCGTCGGGCGGCGCGAGGGCATCGAGGTGATGGCACAGGCGGTCGGGGCCGAAGCCGGCGTCGGCATGTTGCAGGTCAGCCGCGCGACGCCGACGGTGTCGTCGCTGAACGCGCGCTGGACCCAGGACATCGGCGACCGCAATCCTGGCTTTTCCCGGGTGCGCTGGGATCGCAGGGTCGAAGTGCCGGTGACCACGCTGGACCGGCTGATCGAAATCCATGGTCGCCCGCAATTCTGCAAGATCGACGTCGAGGGTCACGAGGCCGAGGTGCTGGCCGGGCTCAGTCAGCCGCTGGAAGCAATCTCGGTAGAGTTCGTCGCCGGTGCGCTGGACGTGGCCCGGGCCTGCGTCGAACGGCTCGAGCGGCTCGGCGACTACCGCTTCGATTTCGTGATCGGTGAGCAGCGCACATTCCAGTGGAATGAATGGCGATCCGCCGACACCGTCCGCGAATGGCTGGCACACGGTGCAGGCGGAATCGCTTCCGGCGATCTGTATGCGCGGCTGTCAAGCTCAAAAAACTGAAAAGACCATGCAATCGCTTTTAGCCAATCCCGGATCCTCGTCGAGCAACCGCTTTCGGCCGATACCGGGATAAACTCGAATCATGAAGAAATGGCAGGACTTCACTTCGCCGGCGCTTGAGCGGCACATCGACGACACGACCCTGGTGGTCGGCGCGCTGGGGGCGATCGAGCAGCACGGGCCGCACCTGCCGCTGGATACCGACAGCGTGATTGCCGAAGCGCTGCTCGATGCCGCGCTCGAGCGGCTGGATTCGTCGCTGGACGTGGTGCTGCTGCCGCCCATGGCGATCGGCGCCAGCGACGAGCACAAGTCGTTTCCCGGGACGCTGGGATTGGATGCCGCCACCGCTGCGCGCATGCTGGAGACCATCGGCGGCGATGTCGCGCGCGCCGGCGGGCGCCGGCTGGTCTGGGTCAACGGCCACGGCGGCAACCGCGCGGCCATGGATATCGCCGCGCTTGGACTGCGGCGCCGTTTCGGCATGCTGGCGGTCAAGTGCACCTATACCCGGCTGGGTTCCCCGCCCGGCGGCGACGTGGCCGAACTGGCCCGGGGCTTCCACGGCGGCTGGCTGGAAACGGCGCTGATGCTGCACCTGGCCCCGGATCGGGTGCATGTGGACCATCTGGCCGATTTTCGGGCCTCCGGCATCGACGGTTCCGGAACCGCCTTGCTGGGTCCGGAGGGCCCGGCGTCGTTCGCCTGGCTGTCGGAGGACCTCAACCCCGAAGGCGTGATCGGCAATGCCGCCGCGGCCACGGCCGAGCAGGGCGCCCGGCTGGTCGAGTTCTACGCCGAAAGGATTGCCCGGGTGCTGGTCGAAGCCGCCGCACTGGATATCGACGCCTTCACCCCGGCGCGTAGTTAGCCAAGAGAATCAAAGGCTCAAGACAGCTCTCGCGAAGGCGCGAAGGCGCTAAGGAAAAGCCGGTCAAAGGAAATGCAAAGGCTGGCTCTCGCGGAGACGCAGAGAAAGTCACAGGAAAACTCGAGACAGACGCGTCCCCCGGGTCTATGCCCGATTCGGCCTGCGGCCCCGGATGCGCGCTAGGCGCTTATCCGGGCTACAAAACGGTCTGAAGGTCTTGCCCTTGCCTTTCTCTGCGTCTCCGCGTCTCCGCGAGAAATACAGCTTTTTGCTTTTGCTCTTCTTCGCGCCTTTGCGGCTTCGCGAGAGCTGGTTTCCGGTCCTAATCGCTTTCCGATTCGGTCCCCAGCCATTCTTCGAGCAGGTGGCCGGAACGATCCGCTTTTGCGCGCAGGTAGCGCTCGTTGTGCGCGTTGAGCCGCCCGTAGACGGCTTCGCGGTCGACCACTTCTATGCCGCCGGCTTTGATCGCGGCGAGCTTGCGCGGATTGTTGGTCAGCAAGCTGATGCGCTTGACGCCCAGGTGCTCGAGCATCTCCACGGCCACGCTGTATCGCCGTTCGTCAGGCGAAAAGCCCAGCGTGCCGTCGGCATCGATGGTATCGGCGCCGGTGTCCTGTAGCGCGTACGCGCGAAACTTGTTCGCCAGGCCGATGCCGCGGCCCTCCTGGGCCAGGTAAAGCAGCACCCCGCCGCCGGCCGCGGCGATGCGGGAGACGCCGTTTTTCAGCTGCTCGCCGCAATCGCATCTCAAACTACCGAACAGATCCCCGGTCAGACAAGCCGAGTGCAGGCGAACCGGCACAGCGTCGGGCCACTCGGCCGGGTCGCCGATCTGCAGCGCGACGTGCTCGCGCAGTCCGTCGGGCTCGCGAAACAGAATGAAACGGGTCCTTTGGGCCACTTCAAGCGGTACGTCGGCCTCGCTGACGTGATGCAAGCGGCCGGCCGAGGTTTCCACGCAGGCATCGATCTCGTCGACCGACACGTCCAGCGCGGTGCGGTCGTCGATCAAGCGCCGACTGGCGGCCTCGTTGATTGGCGCTGTCAGCGCGGCGGGAATCAGCAGCGCGCGTTTGAGCAATGCCAGGGCCGCGCGGTCTGCCCGGGAAGGCGCGGACAGCGCCAGTTCGTCGAACTCGTCGCCGGCGGCGGGCCCATAGGCAATCCGTCGGCAGGTCTGGAGATCGAGTGGCTGTCCCGCCCCCAGCGGCAGGCAGGCGCAATCGGCGGCGTCGGGCGCGCCCAGCATGCGCAGCCGCTGCGGCGCCACGACCAGCGAGATCGATCCGATCCCTGCGGTATCCAGCGTATCGAGCGAACGCGCCGTGCCGGTCTCGATTGGGAACACGATCCGGTGCGTGCTATCCAGCTCATCAGCCACACCCTGGCCGGCGCTGCTGCCATTGTCTCCGGCCCCGGCGCGAATGATGATCGGAATGCCGCGCCGCAAATCGAACATCGCCCGTTCGCATTGCTGCATGGTGTCTCCAGTTGATTCACTAATGTGATCAACATACCCGAGTTTCGGGCGTCGATGCGTGAAACGTGGCCGGAGCGTTGGCGCACGCTCGGGCGCGGGAGTCGTTTCGTCTCCGCGGGAGGGCGCCAAAGCCGGGTGCGGTGGCTTTCAATTTCAACTTCATTTCGCCTTTCGCTGATTAGGGGCACCTCGGCCGGGTGCGGCGGCCTTGAAATCAAATTTAAATCTAACCTCAACTTCAACTTCAAAAGCCGTTTCGCCGCCAGCTTCGCTGGCTGATGCGAGTTCAGGGGCCTCTGGACAACCCTGCGCGGAGCGCGTTTCTGCCGGAAAAGCCGCAGATCGTGTGGTGCGGGCCGAGTGACAGTAGCCATAGCTACGGCCGAGGGTCGCCCCGCGCGAGATGCGGCTTTTCCGGCGAAACCCTGTGGGACGGGTCTGTGCGGGCGCTCCGCTGCGATTGTCATGACAATCCAGCTCGCTTATTTGGATCAACCAAACTGCACTCGCCAAAGCCGCAACGGCGCATCCCGCACAGACCCGTCGCGCCCACGCAGGGTTGTCCAGAGGCCCCTTATTTTTCGGTTGCAACAAAAGTAACCAAAAATGCGCTTTACGGGCGGCAGCTGTTCGAGGTGCCGACCGGCGCGGACGGGGGTTAGGTGTGTGGCATCGGGCTTTGTTCGTAGATCTTCTTGTCCGTGGAGCACGTTCGCCTTGCTTTCCGGGCGGCGACGGGATTCCGGCTTCGATGGCTATCGGAGCGGGGTCGCCTCGATTGTGCTGGTACTTGTCTGTCGCGGATGCTGAAGCGGGTTCCGGTTCGGGGCGGTGAGGGCTGGTGGTGGCCTGGTTGCGGTTGGTGTTCTTGCCCGGTGGCGGGCACAGCGACGTCGCCCGAATGTCCTGTATGAGCGGTCTCCAGGCCGCGATTGCGGCGGCCCGATCGCGGCCTGGAGACCGCTCCTGCAGAAGGCCACGCCTAGGGTTGTCGAGTCACGGTTTTCCCGCACTCGTACTAACCCTGGCCATCTGGCACGAACCCCACCTCGCCCCGGACTCACTCGAACCGGCACGACGCCGGCCTTCAAGACACGCCGAAGCCCAAATCAGACACCCGACCTCCTTTCCGCTCCGACTCGCAACCAGACGTGCTGCCGCCTGCAAGAAGCGCTTTTGCCTACTTTCAACCCACCTTGTTGACCACCCGCTCGTCACGAGGCGGTGTCAGGTCCCGTAGATGGGGCGTTTTGCGACCGAGTGCTCCGCAAGCGCACTCGACTGTACGGTGAGGATGCGCGACCGAGCGAAACGCCTCAGATGCGGGGCCTGGCGGCGCCGCAGTAGAGCGGGTGGTCAATAAGGCGGGTTCGAGGCGCTTGTGAAAAGCAGGTCGCCAGCAAGCGCGTAGCGAAACGGTTTTAGAAGTTGAATTTGATTAAAAAGGCGCCGCACCCGGCCCTGGTGCCTTCATCAGCCGAAAACTCGCACTTTAAAAAAACAACACCACATGCACATCGCCCCCGCGTCGACACAATCAGGCGACAATCAAGACCATGAAAACAGATATGGACATCGCCTGGCAGTCGATCCTGGCGGCGGCGGGGCGCAATGATTCGGCGACGGCCGGCGGGCCGGATATCGAGGCGATTCTGCGTGATCGCGCGCCGATCGAACCGGTTGCGGCCGACATGCTGGAGTGCCTGATGCCGCTGGCGACCGCAGACGGCGCGTTCGTGATCGGCCAGATCGGCCAGAGCCTCGACGGGCGGATCTGTACCGACAGCGGTGATTCGCACTACGTCAACGGCGATGCGGCGCTCACCCACTTGCACCGCCTGCGCGCCCTGGTCGACTGCGTGCTGGTCGGCGTCGGCACCATGGTGGCTGATCACCCGCGGCTGACGGTCCGCCGAGTGACCGGGCCGAATCCGGTGCGCGCGGTTCTCGATCCGCGGGGTCGGGCACCCGATGATTTTTCGCCGCTTGCGCCGGAAGCCGACGCGCCGACGACGCTGCATCTGGTCGGTGCATCGCGCCTCGAGCACCTGCCCGTGCCCGCCGCGCACGTTCGACGCTTGCCGTTGCCCGAGTCCGGTCAGGGCGTTGCGCCGCGCGATGTGCTGGCAGCGCTCGCGGCGATCGGCTGCCGCCGGGTGCTGGTCGAGGGTGGCGCGAGCACGATTTCGCGTTTCGTCGCCGAAGACGCACTGGACAGGCTGCACGTGCTGGTCGCGCCGCTTTTGATCGGGTCGGGGCGTGCAGGGCTCAGCCTGCCGCCGATAGAACGGCTGTGCGACGCGGCCCGTCCGAAGATGCGTCTGTACCGGCTGGGCGACGACACGTTGTTCGACGTGGCTTTTTAGTTTCGAGGATCGTAATGCCTGAGCTCGTGAAACTGGTTCAGGACGTCTGTTCTGCCTGCCGAATCGGCATAAGCGCCGATATGATCGCACCGGGCAGACTGGCCAGGAGGCACAGCGCGCCGTAGGCCACCGACACGGCGACGCCTTCGGCGGCCGGCCAACCCAGCGCCGCCCAGACGCCGGCCGCGGCCGTTTCGCGCACGCCCCAGCCAGCGACCGAGATCGGCAGCAGCATGGCCAGCAGCACGACCGGCGCAATCATTGCCAGCGTTGCCGACGGTGCGTCCGCGCCGATCATGCGCCCGGCGCAGGCGAACATGGCGCAATAGGTGGCAAGAACCGCCAGGGAAAGCACCAGCTGTGCCGGCCATGCGCCGCGCATCAGCAGCGCGCGATGCGCGTCGCGGGCCAGCGACATCAGCCAGCCGGGCAGCCGGCCGCTGCGCCCGGTCGCCAACAGGCCGGCAGCCGGCAAGATCACGATCAGGGCCGCGACCATCCAGCCCGGGCCCGCGGCGGTATCCAGTCGTGCCAGCAGCATTGCACCCGGGTCGGTAGCGGCCAGCGTGGCGAACAGGGCAAGCAGCAGGACGAACTGTCCCGAGGCCCGCTCGAGAATCACGGCGCGAACGGCCGGACCCGGCCGGCCCGAGGTTCTGGAGTGTCGCCATGCGCGGCCCGCGTCGCCGATTACGCCGCCCGGAAGCACCTGGTTGGCGAATCCTGAAACATAGTAGTCGGCCAGCGCGCGGCGCTTGCCCAGCGGGACATCCAGCCGCGCGGCGGTTCTTCGCCAGCGCTCTGCCGACAGGCCGAACTGCAGCGTGCCGAGAGCAAGCGCCGCGGCCAGCCAGAACGGATCCACCTCTTGGATGTGCCGGACAATCGCCGCCGGCTCCAGCCATAGCGCCAGCGCGGCCAGCAGGCCGAGACTGACCAGGGCCCGCAGCGCCGGGACCGGCGAGCGCCGAATCACGGTGGCGGCTCGGCGTAGAGATCGATATGGCCGACCTCGATGCCCAGTTCGCCGGCTTCGACGCCGGCTCTGCGGCTGCGCCACCAGGCCTCGATTTCAAGGCCGTCTTCGGGCGCCTGCTCGAGCAGCGCACTATGCCAGCCGTCAAGCAGCGCGAGGGCGAGCGGCTGCTGCGTGCCGGCTGGAAGCCGCCACGGGCTGGGCGCCTCGGCGATGTTGTAGCCGTGCCTGGCGAACGCGGTGCGAAGCGACTCCGGCGCCGCGCCGCCGAGCGCGCGGCCAAGTCCCTTTTCGCCTGCCTGGTGGGCTTGCAGCAGCGACAGCATCGCCGCGTCATCGGCGTTCTGGATCCGGTTGCCGTCGGATCGGGTGAAGTGCCAGTCGCCGTCCACGCTCAGTGCCCAGAGGGCGGCGCAGCCAACCTCGGCACAGCGCGCGGCGAGTGCATCTATCCAGTCGGCCGAGACCAGGTCGAACAGCGCCGAGGCGGTGGCCAGATCGGTCTGATCGGCGACGGCGACGTCGATATTGCCCAGGTCATGCCGACATGTGTCGAAATTGATCGGGCGGCCGTCGGCGTCGCGCGTGTCTGCGAGACGCGCACCGGCCCGATCGAGCAGTTTCGGGTCATGGTCGATCAACCGCCAGTGCTGCGGCCCCGGCAGGAATCCGGCGAGAAAGCCCGGGTTGGCGCCGCTGCCGGCGCCGAGGTCGGTGATGCACAGCGGTGTCGGCCGGTCGGCCAGCCAGTTCCGCGCCCGGGTCGTCAGCGTCCGGTCGCGCGCAGCCGTGTCGGCGGCTTCGCGCAGTGCAAGCCAGTCGGGCTCGAAGCATTCGCTCATGCCGCCGGTCCCTCGATCTCGAAGTTCAGCGCTTCGGCGAAGCGGCGGCCGGTCTCGGTCCATTCGGGCAGCGAGTGTCGAACCTTTTCGGCGCCGGCCCGTTCAGCGCTTCGGCGAAGCGGCGGCCGGTCTCGGTCCATTCGGGCAGCGAGTGTCGAACCTTTTCGGCGCCGGCCCGCTTTCTTTCGCGCAGCCCGGGATCGCCGAACCATCGCTTCAACGCCTCGGCCAGGGCGCCTGAATCGCCGGGCGGCACCTGCACTGCGGCGACCGGCGGCACGGTGTCGATCAATGCCCCCCCGGTGGTGGCGATCATCGGCAGCGCGCGGGCCAGCGCCTCGGTGACGACCATGCCGTAACCCTCGTAGTGCGACGGGATGACCAGCAGATCGGCATTGCGGTAAGTGCTGTCCAGGGTGTCCGGATCCTGCACGCCGCACAGCTTGATGCGGTCGGCCAGGCCCTGGACGTCGATGCTTGTGCGCAAGGCAGCCGAGAAACCCGGATCGCGGTCGGGGTCGCCGACCAGTTCAAGCTGCCACGGCAGGTCCCCGAGGCCGGCCAGCGCATCGATCAGCAGATCCTGGCCCTTGCGCGGGACCAGGCTGCCGACGCACAACAGCCGCTGGATGGACGAATCATTTGACGCGCGCGGCGCGGCCGTATCGACGCCGGGCGGTACGACCCGAACGCGATCGCGTTGCGCATCGGATGATACGAGCCCGAGGTCTGCAATCCGACGCGCCGTGAATTCGCTGGTGGTCACGATCCGCCGGCACGCGGCCAGCGCCTTCGCCTCGGCGCCAAGGAAGCGCTGGCGGAGTTCGGGCGCCATTCCGGTTTCGTCTGCCAGCGGATGGTGGACCAGGCCGACCAGCACCAGCCGCCCGGCGTGTCGATGAGCGATTTCCGGAAGCCCGCCCAGCGCCAGTCCGTCGATGACGGTGAAGGGCCGTATCCAGCGCCGTGCGGGCCTGTTCGTCGGCTTCGGGGAAGCGGCCGGCAAGACCAACCACGTTGATTTCCATGCCCATTCCGCGCAACTCGGTCGCCACGCGGGCGTCGTAACGATAGCCGCCGGTGGGCTGCGACGGGTCGCCCGGCACGATCAGCGTCAGGCGCTGGACGTTGCCGTCGTCGGCAAGCGCTTGGTGGTCCGGGCTCCCGGTCATACCGGGCTTTCGAAGCCGGCCCAGGCGACGTGCGATTCGCCCAGCGAAACCCGGATGCGTTCCAGGTTGGCACTGTCCGGGCCGAGCTTGTTGTCCCGGGCCGCCGCGACCAGCTGCTGCTGGATGACCCCGGCGAGGAACTCCGTGGTGGTGTTGCGGCCGTCGAATTGCGCCATCTCGTCGAGGTTCTCGTAGTTGTATTGCGCGAGAATGCCGGCCAGCACCTCGGAGGCCAGACCAATGTCGACCACCAGGTCGTCGGCGTCCAGCTCGGCGCGTTCGAAGGTGGCGTCGACGACGTAGGTTGCACCGTGCAGTTTGCGCGCGGGTCCGAATCTTTCACCGGTGAAACTGTGGGCGATCATGAAATGGTCTCGAACGGTCAGCGTATACATGGTCGGGTTCCCCGAGGTTGGCCTTGAATCTTCAGCGGTGTCGGTAACGAATCCGATGGCACAGGGCGTCGATGTCGCCTGCGGCCAGTCGGGGCATGATATCGGGCATTTGTTCGAAGTCGCTTTCGCCGCTGACAAGGATGTCGAAGCGCTCGTCTGCAAGCAGTGAAAGCGCCGTCTCGAGTCGTCGCCGGCGGGTCCAGCGGGGCTGGCGCTGCGGCGGCACATGACCGACCTGGCTGGAGCGCAACGTGAGGCGGCGGGCATGAAAGGCCTGGCCCAACGGCAGGCTTACGCGCGCATCGCCGTACCAGCTCATCTCGATGATGCAGGCTTCCAGCCCGGCGCAGCGCAGCGCGGTATCGAGGCCTTCGTCGCGGCCGCTGGCGTGGAAAACCAGGTCGCAGTCTTCCGGCGCATCGTCCGGTTCGGCAAACGTCATGCCGAGCACTTCGGCCGGTGCACGCCGCTGCGCGTTGATATCGATCAGCGTCACCGAGCATCCGGGAATGGCGGCGGCCAGCGCGCCGGTCAGCAACCCGACCACGCCGCCGCCGACAACGGCGATTGTGTCGCCCGGGCCGGCCGCGCCGTCCCAGACGGCGTTCAAGGCGGTCTCGAGGTTGGCTGCGAGCACCGCCCGTGCCATCGGCAGGCCGGTCGGCAAGGGCACCACGGCCGATGCCGGTACGACGTAGCGGTCCTGGTGCGGGTGCAGGCAGAACACCGGCCGGCCGATCAGCGACGCAGGGCCGGACTCGACCTCGCCGACGCTCGAATAGCCGTAGCAGACCGGAAACGGGAATTCACCCTGCTGGAACGGCGCGCGCATTCGTGCGAACTCGCTTTCCGGGACGCGCCCGGAAAACACCAGCGATTCGCTCCCGCGGCTCACGCCGCTGTAGCGGGTGCGCACAAGCACCTCGCCGGCGGCTGGTTCGGCGAGCGCCTGCTCGCGCAATTCGCCGCGCCCCGGTGCCGTGGCCCAGAACGCGCGTGAGGTTCGTGAATGTTCACTCATGTTGGGTTATTGTCACGTATCTGCAACAGTGCTGCGTGCACGCGTAAACCAGGCGTGCCATACGGGTATCGGCCGCGCAGCCCCATGGGAAGATCGGGATTCCGGATGCGCAAGGCCCAGTCGAGATCATCCAACGCGCCCCGGGTCGCCTGGTCTTTGGTGCTCGACCTGATTGTCGGGCTGGTTGCGGCCGTCATGCTGATTACGTTTTTGAACGCGTGGCTTGAAACGCCGTTGGTATGGGCAAGCGCATCGATCGCGGCATATCTCGGCATGGCGGCAATTGTTTACCGCTTCTGGACGGCAGCCGGTCGCCGGACCGACCGGCGTGAACGATTTGGCTGGGCCAATCGCGTCACGCTGGTTCGCGCAGTGCTGGTTGCGGTGGTGGCCGGGGTTTTCACGACACCTGAAATCATCAATCGCCACGGCATCGTGCTGGCATCGCTGGCGCTTGCGGCCATCGCGCTGGACGGGCTCGACGGGTGGCTTGCACGCATGGTCGATGACGCAACCCGCTTCGGCGCACGCTTCGACATGGAAGTCGATGCGCTGTTGATCCTGGTGCTGAGCGTTGCGGTGCTGCTGGCCGATCGCGCCGGCGCCTGGGTGCTGGCCATCGGCGGCACTCGTTACGTTTTCGTCCTGGCGGGAAAGCTGCTGCCGTGGCTGCAGGGCGATTTGCCGCCCAGCACCTGGCGCAAGGCGGTATGCGTCGCCCAGGGCATCGTTCTGGCTTTGGCACTTGTGCCGTGGCTGCCGGCGGCGCTGGTACAGTCGGCGCTGGCGCTGTCGCTTGCGGCGCTTGTTCATTCATTCGGTCGCGATACGCTTTGGCTGTGGCGGCATCGCGCGGTTCAACATCGCTGATCGCGCACGACGCTGGAAGATCCGAAGTGAAAGCGCAAAAGCGGTGCACGAACAACACCGAGAAGCCACCCGGGTCATCGAAAAAAGACACAGGAGTTTTTATGCATGCACTGAAATTGACAATTCATTCGACACTGCTGGCCGTATCGGCCGCGGTTCTGGCCGGCTGGGGCACGGCGCACGCCGAGCCGGCGGACTGGGAGATCGATCCGGAGCATCTCTCGGTCGCGTTCGAGGTCGAGCACATCGGCTACCAGCACCAGATCGGCCTGTTTCGCGAAGCCCAGGGCAGCTTCCGCTACGATCCGGAGCGGCGCGAGTTGACCGAGGGCCGATTCGAGGTGGATGCGGCCAGCGTATTTACCGCTCATGAAAAGCGCGACGAGCACGTCCGCAACGATGACTTCCTGGACGTCGAGAGTCATCCCGTCATCGTGTTCGAAGCCACCGAATATACGCCGGGCGACGGCGACGGCGGCACCCTGGCCGGCAACCTGACGCTGCTCGGCACCACGCACCCGGTCGAGCTGGACGTGACCATCAACAAGCGCGCCAAGTACCCGTTCGGCCACGGCAAGGAAACCCTCGGCGTCTCCGCGCGCACGACCATCGCGCGCAGTCGCTGGGGCATGGACTACGCGGTCAGCAACAACCTGGTCGGCGACGACGTCGCGCTGCGCTTCGAGTTCGAGGCGATCCGGCAGTAGGTTCCGGCACAAGCAAGCGCCGCGATCGGATATCGCTGCGCTTGCCGTTGCCAGTCGAATGCCCGGCCTCAAGCTTTGGTCGCGGTCTTCCTCGCCGGCCGGCAGATCCATATCGAGGACCCATTCAGGCCTGGATCCGATGTTGCCTGCCGACAGCTCATGCGGGAGACCGCATGCCGTGCCATCCTTCCATTCGGGGGTGTCGCGCTGCCGCGGTCCGACCGTCGGGAGGCCGTTTCAATGACGTCGTTCATCCGGCCATGCGCCTCGACGTGGCGCTCGTTCATCGGCCGCGATGAATTTTCGAGCCGACGCATTTGCTGCCTGTACAGATGCAGATCGGTCCGGATGTGACGAAACGTGTCATGCCGGGGCTGTTTGCAACCTCTGAAAATGCTCCAGGAACACGCAGGATCAATTGCTTAGGACGGCTTCCTGCGTTATGGCATCGTTATTGTATTGGTTTTATGGTGAAGCGCCGGCATGAACCGCTGCCGGTTCGCGATCGAAATCTCGATTGCAATGGCAAGGCAAAGTCGATTGCTACGACAAGCGAACAGGGGAAGGGAGAACATTCGAATGTACGACAACAGACCCCGCAAGAGCGCCGCCGCCAGAATCCTGTTCGTCGACGATTCGCGTCTGATGCGCTTTGCCGGCAAGCGATTCCTGAGCCAGCACTTCGATGTGGTTGTTGCCGAGGATGGCCGGCGGGCCTGGAAAATGCTGCAGCAGGACGATTCCATCAAGGTGGTGATTACCGACCTGATGATGCCGGAAGTCGACGGAATCGAGCTGATTCGCAGAATTCGCGAGGCCGAGCACGGCCGTATCCGGGCATTACCGGTGCTGGTCGTGACCAGCGTAGAGGAAAAAACCGGCAGGCGCCGGGCCCTGGATGTCGGCGCCAACGATCTCGTGCCAAAACCATTTTCCGGCACCGACCTGATCGAACCGGTACAGGAATATCTCAAGCGATCTGTCGCGCAGACCGACAGTCGTCCCCAGCCCGCCCGCCTGGCCAATATCGTGAGTACGCGCGACGAATTGACTCACAGGCTCGAACAGATCGGCAGCTTCCACGACCGCCACGGCCTGGAATTTTCGCTTCTGCATGCCAAGCTCGACGATTACGACAAGATCGCCTCTCGTCACGGCCTGAACTGGGCCGAATCGATGATGCGCCACCTCGAACGGGTGCTGGCGCGTGAAGTGCGCGTGGAGGACACCGTAGGGCGCAGCGACGATGCCGTATTCAGCATGATTCTGATGGCGACGCCGGCTACCGGTGCCAAACAGCTCCGCGCACGGTTGCGTGAACACCTCGTGCGCAACCCGGCCCACTTTCCGGGGCGCACCATCGAGATGAAGGTCAGTTTCTCCATCCAGTGTCCGGGCGCCCGCGACGACCATTCGGCTGAATCCATACTCAGGACCGGCCTGGATCGTCTGGCCGGCCCGGCCAATGTGACCCGGCTGGCTGATCGCATCAGGGCCTGACCCGGGCAGGCGGGCCACCGGGTGGCCGGCATTGGCACAGTGGTCTCTATCAGCTATGCTCGAACCATGGGTTCGGGGCGTTCGCGTAAATCACTGAATTGGTGTCTGGTCGGCATCCCGATGCTGTTGTGCTCGCTGGCAATATCTGCAGCGAGTGCCACGCCGGTCACCGTCGTCGACTGGCTGGGCACGGCCGAAGGTCTGCCGAATCCCGACGTGGAAGCAGTTGTTCGCGATCGCGCCGGCTACGTCTGGATCGGCACCCGCGGCGGCCTGGTGCGCCATGAGGGCGTGCGCCTCAATGTGCTGCGGCGCGATCCCGACCGCCCCGGCGCGTTGCCGGGCGACAACGTGCTGACGCTGATGGCGGCCGACGACGGCGATGTCTGGGCAGCGATATCCGAGCAGGGTATTGTCCGCATCCGCGGCGTGCAGGTGATCGAACAGTGGGCGAATGCGCGTGACGGCGGGCCTCTGCAAGGCCGTTATGTCTGGTCGCTGAGTGAATCCTGTGACGGCGCGGTATGGGGTGCTTATGCGACCGACGGCCTAGTCCGGATAGACCCCGATTCTTCGACGACGGCCCACTTCGCGCCGGGCCAGCTCGGCTTGCCGGATTCGGGTTTCGGACTGCAATTGACCCGCGACGCGGCCTGTCGTCTCTGGTTGCTCCGGACCGACGGGGTCTGGCAGGTGCGCACAGCCGAACCGTTCGGTTTCGAGCGCGTCCTGGCTGCGGAAGATTCCGGCATGTTGATGTTTCTTTCGATGCTGCTCGCGCAGGGCGATCGCGCCTTCGTCACCGGCAGCGGCGGTCTGCTTGATGTCGAACTCGGCGAGGCCGCTGAAGATAAAGCGCAGATCAACGAATTCTGGAAGCTCGACGAATCGGTGAACGTCGCGCGGCCGGCCGATGACGGCAGTCTCTGGCTCGGCATGCGACGGGGGTTGATGTTGTTCGATCCAGCCACCGGCCAATCCCGGCCGCTTCATTTGGGGCCGGACAACGGGGACCTGTCGGCGGTCCAGGTCTCGGACGTGATGTCCGGTGCCGAGGGTGACGTGTGGATAGCGACCACCGGTAGCGGTGTTGCACGCCTGCCGCCGGGCTGGCGCGGATTTCATCCCATCGTGCCGCGCCTGGACGAGGCGGAGATCAAGCGCGTCACCAGCATCGCCACCGGGCCCGACGGCGCGCTCTGGTTGGGCAGCGCCAATCATGGGGTGCAGCAACTGGATCCCGACAGCGGCGCGGTGTTGCCGCCCGGCATTCGTACCGGGGCCCAGAACAACGAAGTCGTCGGCCTGCACGTCACCGAACAGGCGGTATGGTCGCTCGATCGGCGGCGTCTGATCCGCGGCGATCTGGCGACCGGTGAATCTACGGCTCTCATCGAGCGTCTCAGCGACGGGGAGGATCACTTCGAGTTCCTGCTGCCGGCCGACGACGGTGATCTCTGGCTGGGCGGCGAGGATGCGTATTTGCTTCGGCTGGATTCTTCGGGAAAGGTGCTCGATCGTTGGGACGCCGATGCCGAGATCGCGCTCGATCGCCGGATCGGCGCCTCCTCACTGCGCACCATGCGGCGCGGTCCGGACGGGCACTGGTGGCTGCTGAGCGCAGACGCGGTTTATCGCCAGGTCGCAAGCGGTGCCTTCATCGAGGTCTGGCGCGCTGAAGATGCCGCGCTGGTGACAATGGCTTTCCAGGGAAGTCGGCTCTGGCTGGCGGCGGATTCAACGCTGGAATCGTTTCGTGTCGACGGCGCCACGCTCGCAGCCGAGCGGCGCTTTACCGCCGGCAGCGGTCTGCCCGCGGGCCGGGTGCAGGCGCTGGTGCCGCGCGGCGACGATCTGTGGCTGCTGATGAGCATCGGTCTGGCGCGACTGGATACCGACCGTGGAGAGTTCCGGCTGTTTTCCGCCAGAGAAGGGCTGATGCAGTCGGAGTTCAACCCGGAGGCCGTCGTCGAGCTTGCCGACGGTCGCCTGGCCGCCGGGACCAACAACGGCTTGCTGGTCTTCGATCCGGCGGAAATCCAGCCGGCGCCCCGGCCGCCACCGGTTCACCTGATCTCGATGCGGGCGGGCGACCGGATGATCGGCCTGGAGCGACGCGACGCTGCACCGCTGGAGTTTGGCTGGGAGGACAATTCCATGGAATTCAGCTTCCTGGCCCTGTCCTACATCAACCCGACGCAGAATCGCTATCGTGCACGGCTGAGCGGCTGGGAAGACGAATGGCAGGAGCTGGTCGGGCAGACGACGCGTTTTTTCAGCAATTTGCCCAGTGGTGAATACACATTTGAAGTCCAGGCGGCCAATGTCGAAGGCGCGTGGAACCGCGCAGGCGACCGCGTCACGTTCAGCATAGCGGCCCCGCCGTGGCGCTCCGCCGAGGCATGGGCAGCCTATACCGTTGTTCTGCTGGCTATGCTGGCCATCGTCTGGCGTGCGTTTGTCGTGCGCCGTCGCCGGCGAGAGTCGATTCGACGGGCCGAGCAGCAGCGGCAACTGGCCGACCGTCAGCGGGATTTGATGGAGCGGCTCAATCGCAGCCTCGAGCCCGATGATGTTGCCGGGACCATCGGCACCGCAGTCGTTCAGCTGACCGGGGCCTCGGTTTGCCATGTGGGCTTCATGCAGTCCGGATTTCCGAAACAGGTTCGATCATTCGGCGAACAGGGCGAGCCGCCGACGCGTGCCGATTTCGACGCCGCGGTGTCCCGTGACGGGCCGGGTGAGTTGCTGCACCTGGGCACGGCCGGCAAACTGATCGCCGCGGTCTGGTTGCCGGAACTGGACGTGGCGCGTCGGCGCGAGCTTCGCACCCGACTGGATCTGTTTGCCCAGACCGCCGGCCAGGTACTGGAAAATGCACGCCTGTTGCTCGACGTGCGCGAATTGGCGCATCATGCCGATGCCGCCAGCGCGGCGAAGTCCGATTTCCTGGCCACGATGAGCCATGAGATTCGTACCCCGTTGCATGGCTTGCTGGGCATGATGGAACTGATCGAACAGGCCGAGACCGATCCGGCCCAGCTCGACATGCTGCGGACCATGCGTGGTTCCGGACGGCAGCTTCAGCGCATCCTCAACGATGTCCTCGACCTGTCGCGCATCGAGGCCGGCAGGGTGGAGCTGGATCGTCGTCCATTCGAGCTCGGGCCCTTGCTCGAACGGGTGATCGATCTGCACGCACCCAACGCCTTCGCCTCCGGCCTGGCGTTGAGACTGCGGATCGCGGCCGACCTGCCGCTGATGGCCATCGGCGACGACGACCGGATTGCCCAGATCGTCGGCAACCTGGTCAGCAACGCGATCAAGTTCACCGTCTCGGGCTGGGTGGAACTGGATGCGCGGCTGGACGCGGACGCTACGCTGGTGCTGTCGCTGAGCGATTCGGGTCCCGGCATCGATGCGGCTGTGCAAACCGAACTGTTCGAGCCCTTCACGCAGATTGGCTCGGCATCTACCCGCAAGCACAGCGGGACCGGGCTCGGCCTTGCGATTTCGCGTCGTCTGGTCGATGCAATGGACGGCACGATGGCACTGGAAAGCGAACCGGGACGCGGCAGCCGGTTCACCGTGCGACTGCCGCTGCCCGGAATGCAACGGCAGCCGCCGTTCGCACCGGCACTGCTGCAGGATTTCCGCCTTGCGGTCGCCTTGCCGGCGGCGGAACGGCGGGTCCTGTTGCGCCTGGCGCGGCGCTGGTCGATCGACATGCTGCGAGGCCATGCCGTGGACGTGCAAAATGAGCCGTTCGACGCGCTGGTTTACCGCGAAGGCCAGCTCGAACCGGACCTGGTCAGTGCTTTCCGCGCGCGCGGCGTGGCCTGCTGGCTGGTGGGGGACGAAGCCGCCGGGTCGCTGGAAGCGGCAGCGCGGCTGCGTGCGCCGCTGATCGAGTCGCGCCTGATCGGCGCGCTGCTGGATTTTCGTTTCAGCCGGGTTGCCGCTGACTGAGCCGGCGCACGGTCTCGACCAGTACCTCGACATGTTCGACCGGTACATCCGGGGTAATGCCGTGCCCGAGATTGAAGATGTGACCGCTGCCCGGGCCGAAATCCTCCAGCACCTGGGCCGCGGCGCGCTCGATGACCTCGGGATTTGTCGTGAGCACCACTGGATCGAGATTGCCCTGCAGCGCGACCCGGTCGCCGACCCGGCGACGCGCGTCCGACAGGCGGGTGGTCCAGTCGACGCCCAGGCCCTGGCAGCCGGTGTCGGCAATCGATTCCAGCATGCCGCCGCAGCCCTTGGCGAACAGGATGACCGGCGTCTGCGGTGAAACTTCGCGGACCCGGTCGACGATGCGTTGCATGCCGGCGAGCGAAAAGCGCTCGAACAT
>Ga0209931_1000701_pt1 | contig 19548 bp, 18 predicted proteins | sample SalPonR1_B_D1_MG_FD_185697 | JGI IMG/M metagenome (GOLD analysis project Ga0209931, IMG submission 185697) | Salt pond soil microbial communities from South San Francisco under conditions of wetland restoration - Salt Pond MetaG R1_B_D1_MG... ...
AAAAAATAATAATTTAGAGAAAAAATATTCTGCAGAAAAAGCTGCCAGAAAAGCAGATATTATTATTGATTATAGTAATGATAAAAGAGATATTATTTTTAATAATGAAAGTATCATATGTTATAAGGCTCATCTTTTAGCAGATGTTCTGGGAGTTAGTGTTGGAAAAATAGGTAAGTTATTAAATGATGCAGATATAAAAATAAAAGGATGTCAATTAGGTTTATTTTAGCAAATTTATAGTTAATGGAGGATGAAAATATGTCAGAATTTCTAGATCTAAATAATCTTGAATCATTTTGGGATAAGATTAAAATTAATCTTAAAAACAAAAAATTTGAAAAAGAAAAAATTGCAATGGAAAATAGTCTTGGGAGAATTTGTGGAGAGAAAATACAAGCAAGAGAAAGTCTTCCTCCTTTTAGTAGATCTACAGTAGATGGCTTTGCTATTAAAGCCCGAGATAGTGCAGGAGCATCAGCTAATTTACCGACTTATTTTGAGGTTATTGGAGAAATTGAAATGGGTGAAGAAACTGAACTTGAAATTGAAGAAGGTGAGGCTGTAGCAATACCTACTGGTGGAATGCTTCCAAAAGGAGCAGATGCTGTATTAATGATTGAATATACTGAATATCTTGATGATAATACAATAGAAACTACAAAAGCTGTTGCTGCTGGAGAAAATGTAGTAGTTAAAGGTGAAGATATCGAAAAAGGTGAAACTTTGTTTACTGAAGGGCATAGAGTTAGACCTCGTGATATAGGGGCAATGGCAGGACTTGGTATTACGGAGATTGAGGTTTATAATAAGCCGGAAGTCGCTGTGATTTCTACTGGTGATGAACTTATAGAACCTGGTGAAAAGGCTGGCCCTGGGGAAATAAAAGATATTAATAGTTACTCTATTACATCTTTACTTAGTTCATATGGGGCAGAAACGAAAAGAGCAGGCATAATAAAAGATGAATTTGACTTGTTAAAAAATGCTGTTGAAAAAAATCTTAATTCAGATTTAGTTTTAATTTCTGGAGGTAGCTCAGTTGGCATAAAAGATATGACAATTAAAATTCTAGACTCAATTGGAGAACCTGGGGTTTTACTCCATGGTTTATCTATAAAACCAGGAAAGCCAACTATTCTGGCAATAATAGATGGAACCCCTGTAATTGGACTTCCCGGTCATCCTGCTTCAGCCTGGACAGTAACCAGGATTCTTTTAAAACCTATAATTCAATTTTTATTAGGAGAAATTAAAGCTGAAGAGATAGGTAGAATTAATGAAAGTTCAACTGATAATAATTTTGACTATAGTTTTCAGGCAGAATTAACCAGAAATGTAGTTTCAGATAAAGGTAGAGAAGAGTATATACCTGTTCGTTTGTTTAGGGATAATGAAAAATTAATGGCTGAACCAATTTTAGGAAAATCAAGTCTTATTACAACCTTAGTAAGAGGAGATGCTTTAATTAGAATCGATACTTATGAAGAAGGAAAAAATAAAGGTGATAAAATAAAAGTTGAATTAATAGAACCTGAAATATATTAAAAGAAGGGGTTTTTATGAGAAAAATATATTTAAATAAAGTCTCATTAGCTGAAGCAAAACAGAAGTTTTTTGGTAAATTCCATAATTTAAGAACAGAAGCAGAAGAAATAGAAGTTGAAAAAACTATCGGTAGAGTTAGTTCTGAGGCAGTATATGCCAGACGTTCAGCTCCTAATTTTTATGCTTCTGCTATGGACGGTATTGCAGTCAAATCTGAAATTACTGCAGGAGCAAGTGAAAGAAATCCGGTAAAATTAAAAAAGGGGAAAGAAGCTGTATTTGTAGATACAGGTGATCCAGTACCTGATGATTTTGATGCAGTAATAAAAATTGAAAATGTAGTTGAAAATGAAGATATTTTTGAAATAGAAAAAGGAGTAAGTCCCTGGCATAATATTCGAAGTATAGGCGAAAGTGTTGTAAAAAGTCAAATGATCATTCCTTCAAATCATAAAATAAGAGATTTTGACCTTGGAGCTTTAATTGAAGCAGGTGTGAAAAAGATATCGGTTTATAAAAAACCAGAAGTTAAAATAATACCAACAGGTAATGAATTGGTAAAAGGTGATAGTGAATTAAAGAAAGGTCAATTAGTAGAATTTAATTCAAAAATGATAAAATCATCAATTACCAAATGGGGTGGCAGAGCAGGTACTACTGATATTATTCCTGATCAGAAAAAAATGATTCAAAAAAATATTGAAGAAGCTGTAAAAAATAATGATATAACAATTGTTTTAGCAGGCTCTTCAGCCGGGAAAGAAGATTATACGCTAAGTATTTTAGAAGAATTAGGAAGAGTTATAATTCATGGTGTAAATATTATGCCCGGGAAACCAGTGATACTTGCTGAAGTTAATAATAAACCAGTTATTGGTTTGCCTGGATATCCTCTTTCTGCCTTGCTTAATAATAATATATTTGTTAGAAAATTAATTTATTCTCTTCAGGGACTAAAAAGTCCTGAACTTCCAGAAATTGAAGCTAAAGTAAAAAGAAAAGTTCCTTCTAATATTGGTTTGGAAGAATTTTTAAGAGTAAATTTAACTGAAATAAATGATGAGATTATTGCTGTCCCTAAAAAGAGAGGTTCAGCAGCTATGGAATCAATAGTTAAGGCAGATGGGATAATACGTATTTCAGAAAATAAAGAAGGTTTAAGTAAGAATGATAAAGCTCCAGTAATTTTATTGGAAGGAAAAGAAAAAATAAAAAACAATCTTTCTTTAATTGGAAGTCATGATTTAAGTCTTGATTTAATTCAGGATGAAATTCAAAAAAATATGAAAGATTTTTACTTAAATATACAATCTGTAGGTAGTATGGCAGGGTTGATGGCTCTTAAACGAGGTGAATGTCAATTGGCAGGAGCTCATCTACTTGATCCAGAAACTGGTAACTATAATTTAACTCATTTAAAAAGGATTTTCAAAGATAAAAAAATGGCATTAATCACTCTTGTTGAAAGACAACAGGGCTTTTATGTTAAAAAAGGAAACCCCAAAAATATAAATTCTATTTCTGATTTATTGGCAAAAGATATTTCTTTTATTAACAGACAGAGAGGTGCAGGAACAAGAGTTTTGTTTGATTATCTTTTAAATAAAAATGAAATAGAACCATCAGAAATAAATGGTTATGAACAGGAAGAATTCACTCATATTGCAGCTGCAATTGCAGTTGGTAGAGGTAGTGCTGATGCTGCGCTTGGAATTGAAGCAGCAGCTAAAGCAACTGAAGTAGATTTTATTCCAGTTACTGAAGAAAGATATGATTTAATATTATTTGAAGAAGATCTTCAGGACAAAAGAATTGAATATCTTATTTCTTTACTTAGAAATAAGGAAACACAGAAAAAGATAGAAAAATTAGGTGGATATAAAACTGAAAAAACTGGTAATATATCAATAGTTGGAAATAAATAAGATAGGATGGTGATCAGGTGGAAAAATTAGTAGATAACTGGGGAAGAAAAATAAATTATCTTCGAATTTCTGTTACTGATAGATGTAATTTGCGCTGTAAATATTGTATGCCTGAAGAAGGTATAGAAACAAAAAGTCATGAGGATATTTTAAGCTATGAACAAATTATTAAGATAGTTAAAATTGGTAAAGAATTGGGAATTAAAAATGTCAGAATAACAGGAGGAGAACCTCTTGTTAGACTTAACTTGGTAGAATTAATAGGCAGCTTAAATAAATTAAATTTAAATGATATAAGTTTAACAACAAATGGAGTTTTACTTGCAGAGAAAGCAAAAAAATTAAAAAAAGCTGGAATTGATAGAGTAAATATAAGTCTTGATTCTTTAAAAAAGGATAAGTATAAAGAAATTACTCGCCGGGATCAATATGATAAAGTAATAGCTGGTATTGAAGCTGCTCTTAAATATGAATTAAACCCAGTAAAATTGAATATGGTTGTTATGAAAGGTATTAATGATGATGAACTTATTGAATTTGCTAAACTTAGTATAGATAAACCTCTTCATGTCCGTTTTATAGAATATATGCCCCTTGGTAATGATATTAATGGCGCAGAGTATTATGAGATGAAAAAAGTTAAAAAGAAAATTGAAAATAAATTTGAGCTTATAAAGGCTGAAACTGAAGGTAATGGCCCTGCAAGATATTTTAAAATTTCAGGAAGCAAGGGTAGTATAGGATTTATAAGTCCAATGAGTGAGCATTTTTGTGCAGAATGCAATAGATTTCGCTTAACAGCAGATGGGAAATTTCGCCCCTGTCTTGCTCGTGATCTTGAAGTTGAGATTCCCAAAGATTTTAATAGAGAAAGTATAATCAAAGCTTATCAAGAAGCTCTATCTATTAAACCTATTAGTCATGATCTTAATTTTGCTGATAATAATGATAGAGATAGAACTATGTCACAGATTGGAGGTTAACAATGACAGATAAGTTTAGTCATATTGATGAAAAAGGAAAAGTAAAAATGGTAGATGTAAGTAAAAAGGATATTACTGAAAGAAAAGCAATTGCAGTTGGAGAAGTAAAAATGAAATCTTCAACTTTAGAAATGATAAAAAAAGGTGATATGAAAAAAGGAGCAGTTCTTGAGACAGCAAGAATATCCGGTATTATGGGAGTGAAAAAGACTCCTGATATTATTCCAATGTGCCATCCTCTTTTAATAAGTGGAATTGATTTAGAATTTAAGTTTAAGGATGAAAACAAAATAATAATTGAAGCGATAGTAAAGAACAGTGGAAAAACTGGGGTAGAAATGGAAGCATTAACAGGGGTAAGTATAGCAGCTCTTACTATTTATGATATGTGTAAAGCTGTTGATAAGTCAATGATTATTAATGATATTAAATTGGAATATAAATCTGGAGGTAAAAGTGGAGTTTATAAGAGAAAAAAAGATTAATAAGCTTAACTGAATATAATAAAGTAGGTGGAAATTATGATAAGATCAGTAATAATTACAGTAAGTGATAAAGGGTCTAAAGGTGAAAGAGAAGATAAAAGTGGACAGGTAATTAAAGAAATGATAACTGAAATTAATGGAGATATTGTTGATTATAAAATAATACCTGATGAAAGAGCTATAATTAAAGAAGAAATGAAAATTATAGCTGATAGTGACAAAGCCGATCTTGTCTTAACAACAGGAGGTACCGGTTTTGCTGAAAGAGATATAACACCTGAAGCAACAGCTGAAATAATTGAAAAAGAAGTTCCAGGTATACCTGAAAAAATGAGAATGGATACAGTGAAAATCACTCCAATGGCTGCTCTTTCCAGAGCAAAAGCTGGAATTAGAGGAAAAACATTAATTGTTAATTTACCTGGCAGTCCAAAAGCTGTAAGAGAATGTTTGGAATCAATTATAGATATATTACCTCATGGAGTAGATATATTACGTGGGAATGTTACTGAACATAATCATAAAGATTAATAATTAGTCATTTAAAAGAGGATCCCCTAATATTAAAGGGATCCTTGTGTTTGTTTTATTTTTCTTCGAATTTTTGACTTAAGTCTATATCTCTTTTTTTGTGATCAGTAAAGCGTTCTGTTAGTTCTTCTAAACGATCATTCAATTTTTTACTTAAGTATAATAATAATTTAACACTTGAACGGTGATGAGTATTAAAAAAATCTAATAATTTATTTCGTTCTATTTCAATTACTTCTGTTGCTTCTTCACTAATTATTTCTACTAAATATTTATCACTTTTACTGGAAAATAGTGAAGTTTCTCCAAAATGTTCACCTTCATTTAAATAACCAATAAAAATTTCCTCATTACTATCATCTTCCCCTTTTATTATTTTTACTTTTCCGGTAATAATAATATAGATAAACAAGTCTTTATCACCTATATTAATTATTGTTTCATCTTCTTCATAATGTTTGAAACTTGAAATTTTGAGTAATTCTTTTATTTCTTGTTTTGCAAGTGTTGAAAAGAATGGAAAGTTAGAAATTTTATCAATATTTTCTTTATTAAAGACCATGCCATTAGGGAAATGAAAACTTTCTTTTTTTACTGATTCTTTTTTAATTAATGCTCCCTTTTCAATTATTTTTTCTAATTTGAGATTGTTTTCTACTGCAAAAGAAAGTAAATTTTCCCATTTGTTTTGTAATTTAAGATAATCATCAAAAACATTAGTTTTAGGTATTGCTTCATGTTTACTTAAATATATATTTTTAATAGTAGATTCACTGGCTTTTCTTTCTCCCTGACTCAAATAATCAAGGGCTAAAATTATATTAGTTTTAAAGACTTCATCATCAAGACTGTCTCTTAAAAACTCTCCAGGATAGGGATCAAAATCCTCTGGTTCTATTTTTAACATATTAGGTTGTTCATATTGACCTCTTAATTTTTCTCTTTCATAATAGAATCTAAATATATCCTGTCGTAAACGCTGCCAAATGGGATGATGTTTTTCTGGAGGTATATGTTTAATGTTTAATTTGTTATCCAGAAAAAAATTAAAATTAAACATTCTTGAATTTATAACATAATCTATATCTTCTCCACGAGGAAGATTAGGGTCGAAAGGAACTACTTTTAATAGTGATCTATGGATAACCATACAGCCTCCAAAAGCAAAAGGAGTTGATTTTAATCGAGGTTTTTTATTGATTACTTTATCAAAAGCTTTTGCTTTACTGCCAAAACGATCCCAAAAGGTCATCCAGGGTTCCATTTCAACATCATCATAATATTCATCCTGAGAATTTAAATAATAACCAGCAATTCCATCAATACTCTGTCCATAAAATCTTCCTCCAATAAATTCTATCGCTTTATTCATAAAATCAGGATCTTCAAATATTTCATCATCATCAATTAAAACTACTACTTCTGCTCCCATAATATAGGCTGGATAAAGGCACATGTTACGAACATTAGAATATCCACTTAACTTTAAAAGTTCCGTTTCTGCTAACATATTGTGATTATTATAAAAGTTTTTGATTTCATTAAGCTGTTTATCAGCAAATAAATAAGTTTTAACTGCAGGATTTACTTTTTTTACAATCTTTTTTACTTTTTTGTAAGCATCTTCTCTGATTTCAGGAGTAGTAGTTACAATAGGTATTATTAAATCAAAATTTTTGTTATTCAATATTTCAATACTTTTTAAAGTTCGGGCAAGGGTACCTTTCTGGTCAAGTGGAGTTGGATGGTCATAAATATCATCTCCAACCTGCCACCCAGTGCTAGAATTCCTTCCCCAATAGGTAGGTATTACCATAAAAGTTTTCATCTAATTCCCCTCCTTTACAGTTTCTAGATATAATTTTTCAAGTTGATCTGCAACTTTATTCCAGGAGAAGTTATTATGGGCATATTGTTTGGCAATTTCCCCCTTTGTTTTTTTATCATTTTCTTTTAGAGAAGATATAATTGATTTGGCTAAAGCTTTATAATTATCTTCAGGAAAAAATCTTCCAACTTCATTATTTATAAAATCAGTTAACCCACCTGTTTTTGAGGCAATTACTGGAGTTCCACAGGCCATAGCTTCTAAAGCCACTAAGCCAAAAGGTTCATCTCTTGAAGGAACTACTGCTACCTTGGCAATACTATTAATTTTAGCTATGTTTTCTTGAGGCTGGTTTCCAAGGAAATAGAAATTTTTTAAATTTAATTTTTTGGCTCTATATTTCAATTCTTCTCTCAATTCACCATCTCCACTAATTAATGTGACCACATTATTAAGCTCTTTTTCATAAATTTTTCCTGCTTCGAGTAATAGATCTACTCCTTTAAAATGTGTTAATTTTCCAACAAAACTTACTATATTATCACTAGCTAAGGTATTTTTATTTTCAAGCAATTCTTTACTGAGTTCATCTAGATCAACTTCACGCGGGGAAAATAAATTTTCATCAAAACCATTCCAGATTAATTGAATTTTATCCTCATTTATATTGTAATGTTCTTTTATTTGTTCTTTTACTTTTTTTGAGACTGCAACTATTTTATAAGCATTTTGGGCCCCTCTTAAGGCTGCATGATGATATCTTCTATCTTTTATAAATCCTTTTATATCTGTGCCATGAGAGGTTACAAGATAGGGAATATCTAAATGACTAACTGCGTAAGGTGCAATCCAGAGATGTTGACAATGAATTAAATCTGGATTAAAAAATTCAATTTCATCTTCGATAGTACTTTTGAAAATATTAAAATACTCATTCATTTCTTCCCTAGAAAAATCATAAAATGTTTTATTACTTTTAGGATGAGTAGTAAAACAGGGGAATTGTGGATAAAAAATTGTAGTTACAGGAAAAGGATATTGATCATTTACTTTTTTATTATCTACTATTATTACTTTCACTTCAAAACCCTTGTTCATCATTTTAATAGCAATATTTTTGGTATAAATTCCACTTCCTGATCCTTCCAAAGGAAAATGATTAATTAAAAGTAGTTTCATTTAAGGCACACTCCTTTTTTAATTTTCTTTTCACTTCATTCCAGGCAGCAATAGTTTTATAATACTCTTCTATCATTGTATCTAGCTGATTATAAGAACTTAGAAAAATATCACCTAAATCTAAAAATCTTTTTTCATTGAGATGAAAAGCTAATTCTCTACTTCCAATTAACAAATTTTTATATTCTCTTTTTAATTTTTTATTCCATTCTTTTTGAGTCTGCTGCCCGGTTTTAGTATATAACCAATTCAAGAAATGATTTCTACCCAACCAACCTGTGGAAGCATAATATATTCTATCTTTAACATTTTTATCATCTAAAGAAGGTTTTTTAGGAAAATTTTCATAAGTGTTGTGAAATATTTTCAAATCAATGTCTATTATTCTGAATCTACTTTTATTAATAGTTTTTGTAAATAAAGTATCTTCTCCTCTTCCTAAAAAAAGTTTATTTTTGAAAATATAAGTGGTAGAATAAAAGGGAGGAAGGATGTTGAAATATTTAAGATTGATAGCTAAATTACCACCAAGAATTTTATTTGTATTTTTTATTTTTCTTTTGTGGGAAGCATATTTAAGGCCATGAATGGAATTTTTAAGGAAATTATAACAGTTTTCTTTTTCTAAACCTATTAAAAATTTTTTAAGAAAATTCAATTTAAGAGGAGGTAGTATATAATATCCCGAATAATCGCTACTGGTGATTATAGTTTTAGGTAATTTTAAATATTTTAGATGTTCTTGAAAAAAATCAATTTTTTCAAAGTAGGTGTGATATGAATTTTTTTTAAGAAGATAAGGGTAAACGTCTGTATCTATAAAGAAAAGGTAATCAATAGGAGAGTTATAAGTGAGAGCTGTTAGTAAAGCTATGTTTCTATATTGTCCATAAGGGAGAAGTTTATATTTAGCAAAAAAGGGAGATGAAGTTAGATTTTTTATATTTTTAGCTGAGATACCTAATTTTTTAAGTTTTTCCTGTAAAGGAGGATCATTATTTGCTTTTACTATTTTTAGTTTAGTATTAAATTCATTTAAAATATTTTTTAATTTAATATAAGTATTATCTTCTATTCCATGTGAATAAACAATAATAAGGACTTTAATCTTAATATTGTGATTATAAGCATTTTCAATGAAATCTTTATAAGGAGAGATTGAATCTAAATATTTGGTAATAACCGCCAGGGCTATGTTTTTTGAACTCATAAAATCATCTTCTCTCTTTGTTAAAAATATATTAAGTTGTCAATATAATAATTATATCATGATTGCAAATTAAAACCAAGTTCAGAAATTTTTGATTTAATATAAAAAATTAGATATTATTAATGTAGAAAGAATTAAAAAGAGAAGAGGGGTAGGGATGTTTGAAAATATAAGAAAATATATAGTAAGATTTTTTTGGGACCAACCAAATAGATATAAAAAAACATTTAAGAATAAGAAAAATATCACAAACTTAAGAAGAATGAAATTTTTCTTGGTTTTTTTTACTTTTATGATGTTTGTAAATTTGTCTTTACAGTCTATTAAGGATTTTTTGACTTATAGTTTTTATTTTCAAGTAATAATATTTGTTATATCGCTTTTTTTGATCTATTTTTATTTCAAAAAAATTCCAGAAGAAATAGATGTAGTAGAATCAAATCAAAAAAATTTATTTTATATAACTTTAGTTTTTATTTTAAGTTGGCCTGCAATTAGAGCTGGATATTTTAATTTTGATGATATTTCTATATTTCTATACATTATTACCATATTTTTTATTTCAGCTATTTTTTATATAAAATGGAAATTATATTTACCAATTATATCTTTAATTACATCACTAATTTTACTTTTAAATTATATTTTTGGATTAATGTACATAGAATTTTTTTCTAGATTTCTTTTATTATTAAATAGTTGTGTTTTTGGTTTTATTATTTCTCGAGTTTCATATATTACTTTTATGGAGAATTTATTAAAATTAAAAGATACTGAGAATGAATATAAGAGTATTATAGAAAAAAATAATAGATTAAAAGATGTTTTGAGTAATAAAAAAGAGATAAATAATGATCTTAATGATGAATTAAGGGAAGTAAAAGAAAAATTATCATTTGCTTTAGAAAAAGCAGAAACAGGATTGTGGGAATGGAATATTGAAGATGATAGAATAATATATAATAAAGAGTGGGCTAAAATTCTTGATTATCATGTAAATAAATTAGATGGAAGAATTGAAACCTGGAGAGATTTAATACATATTGAAGATAAAAATAAATTTGATGAAATGGTAAATAAAATAAAAGCAGCTAAGGAAAAAGAATTTGAATTTGAACACAGATTGAAAACTGGAGATGGAAATTGGAAATGGATGTTGGCCTATGGTAAAGTATTTAAAGAAAATGAAGATGGAAAACCGCTTAAAGTGGTAGGTATTCACAAGAATATTAATCTAATTAAAAAGTTGGAAAAAACGATAGAAAATGATGAAGAAAAATTGGAAAAAATTCTTAATAGACTCCCTTTTGCAATTATGATTTATAAAAATGGAGGATGGCAATTTGTTAATAAATCAGCTGAAAATTTATTAGCATATTCTTCTGAAGAATTAATGGGGAGTAGTAATTGGAGTTTTATAGATTCTGATTATTTAAAATGGTTTAAAAAAGAAAAAAATAATAAAAGAAAAAGTTTTCATGATTTGAAGGTAATTGATAAAAAAGGTAATGAGAAATTAGTAGATTTTTATGCTGGCAAAATAGTTGTAGGAGGAGAAAAATCAATTATTTTGGTAGCTAAAGCAAAATAAATATAATAAAAAATAGGGGGAAAAGAATAATGAAAGAGATAAGAATTGAAAAAGTTGATGAGCGTAAAGAACGTCCAAATGATTCTGAATTAGGATTTGGTCAGACTTTTACTGACCACATGTTTGTGATGGATTACGATGAAAAAGATGGGTGGTATGACCCAAGGATAATTCCATATCAATCATTAGAAATGGAACCTGCTAAAGCTACATTTCATTATGGTCAAACTACTTTTGAAGGAATGAAAGCTTATAAAAATGAAAAAGGGGAAGCTCTATTATTTCGTCCTGAGAAAAATGCTAAAAGATTTAATAATTCTAATAGTAGGATGTGTATGCCTGAGATGGATCCTGAGATTTTTGTTAAAGCAGTTAAAAAAGCAGTTGAAGTTGATCAGGACTGGATTCCAACTAAAGAAGGAACTTCACTTTACATAAGGCCATTTGCTATATCAGATGAAGTATATTTAGGTTTAAAAGCAGCTTCAAAATATAAATTTATGATTATTATGTCTCCAGTTGGAGCTTATTATCCTCAGGGCTTAGAACCTACTAGAATTTATGTTGAAACTGAATATGTGAGAGCTGTTAGAGGAGGAACTGGTTCTGCTAAAACTGGTGGTAATTATGCCAGTAGTCTTAAAGCTAAACATAAAGCTGCTCAAAACGGTTATGATGAAGTATTGTGGCTTGATGGTGTTGAACGAAAATATGTTGAAGAGGTAGGGGCAATGAATGTATTTTTTAAGATGGACGGTAAAGTTGTAACACCGTCTTTAGAAGGAAGTATTTTAGCAGGTATTACCAGAGATTCAGTTATAAAAATGCTTAAAAACTGGGGTTATGAAGTTGAAGAAAGAAAAATAACTATTAAAGAGTTAGTTAATGCTTATAAAGAAGGCAAACTTGAAGAAGCTTTTGGAACCGGTACTGCAGCAGTTATTGCACCGATTGGAGAACTTAGTTACAATGATTTAGATATGGAAATAAATAATTTTGAAATAGGAGACCTTACCCAAAAATTATATGATAATTTAACAGGTATTCAAACTGGAAAATTAGAAGATCCCTATGGCTGGACAGAAAAAGTTCTTGACAAATAAAAAATAAATGTTATAATATATCCTGCTTGTAAATTTTGGCTTTAAAATTTAATCTTTCATCACTAAAAAATAATCCACCAGCAAAAGGGAGGCAGGAGATCATGGAATTATTAGTTGACGGCAATAAAGATAAAGTGGTCGTAACTGTCAAAAACCAGGAAATGGCTTCACAACTTATGATGAAAAAAAGTTTTGAAATGATTAAAAAAACGGGTAGGTATTTAAAAGGGTTAATTGATTATGAAGATTTAGTATTCGATTTAAAAAACGAATAGACAATTATTATTTTATGGCCAGGTATAATTACTGGTCATTTTTTATTTTTTGCAGGGATTGAAATTTTTATTTTAAAAAGGTAAAATATAATTAAGTTAAAAAATTAGATAATTAAAAATATTAAAACAAAAGAGGTGGTTGGATGTCAGAATTTATCAATAATCGTGAGAAAAGAATTGAGGCTCTGTTATCATTTTCAATGGGAATGATGGAAGGAAAAGATGGAAAAACTCTTATTGATAAATATAGTGAAGCTATAGAAAATATTACTCCTCATGATGTAATTGAAATGGAGGATAGGCAGGTTAAAAAAGGGGTGGAAGTTTCTAAAATAAAAAAACATATTGAAAAAATCATGAATGTTTTTAATCCATATTTAGAAAAGTATGAATGGGATAAACCTGAAAAAGGTCACCCTTTATATTATATGATGGAAGAAAATAAAAAACTAAAAATAATATTAAATGAAACTAAAGAGGTAATTAAAAAAATAGAATTTGATTCTGAAATAAATAAAGACGAAGAATTAAATAATTTAAAAGAACATCTTCGAAAATTACAAAAATTTGAGAAACATTATGTCCGTAAAGAAAATATATTATTTCCTTATTTAGAAAAGAAATGGGATAATTATAGTCCTTTACAGGTTATGTGGTCTTTACATGATGATATAAGAAAAGGTCTTAAGGAATTACTTGAGCTTTTGGAAAAGGAAAACAAATTAAATAATGAGATAAGGAAAAAGTTTGGTCAACTATTCCTAACTATGTATAGAATGGTTTTTAAAGAGGAAAAAATAATTTTCCCAATAGCAGTCGAAACTTTAACAGAAAATGAATGGAAAGAAATTCAAAAACAATCTTTAGAAGAAGGATATATCTTTATTGATACTCCCAGTAAAGAAGATATGATAATTAAGAACAGGGCAGAAAAAGAAAAAGGTATTGAAAGTATCAGTATTTCTAATGATTTTTCTCTTGAAGGAGTTTTTCTGGGATTAGGTACAGGTAATCTGAGTTTAGAACAAATAAAAATGATGATAAATAATTTACCTGTTGATATTACTTATGTAGATGAAAATGATAAAGTTAGATTTTTTTCCAATCCAGAAGAAAGATTTTTTCCACGTTCTAAAGCTATTATTGGCAGAGATGTTCAAAATTGTCATCCTCCAGAAAGTGTTCATATTGTAGAAAATATTTTAGATTCTTTTAAATCAGGTGATAAAGATAAAGCTAGATTTTGGATACAAATGAAAGGAAAGTTTGTACTAATTGAATATTTTGCTTTAAGAGATAATAGTGGTAATTACAGAGGAACTATTGAAGTAAGTCAGGATATTACAGAACTTCGCGAACTTGAAGGAGAAAAAAGACTATTAGATTGGGAATAATAATGACCTAAAGGAGGTGCAATTTGCAGTTTTTAATTAATAATCCACAATTCTGAAGAAATATTATATTCTTTTTCTATTAGTCGTTCTCAGCCAGAGATTAGGACTGAACATAGACCGGAAGTTTATCTTCCTCCAACTGATTTAAGAGAAGATATAATTCGTGATATTGCAGCAGTAGGTGGGAAATCTAGCTTTATTAGTACACCACAGGTCCTGTTTAATCCTCATCGAGGGTATTGTAAATTTGTTGAAGAAGGTACTATAGCAGTTAATTGGAAGGGGGAAATAAGTCCCTGTATTGCTTTAATGCATAATTATGATCTTTATATTAGAGAAAGGAAAACATATAAACAAATATGTTTTAGGGAAAATAACTGAAAATAGTTTAAAAGATATATGGAATAGTGATGAATTTAAGAAGTTTCGAAAAAAAGTCAAAGAATTTCCCTTTTCCGATTGTACTCAATGTTCAGGTTGTGAAATTAAAAACTTAGTAAAATACTTGACATTTATTTACATAATAATTATAATAATAGTATAAATATTTATTTATTATTAATATTTATAATTTTCAAAAAATAAAACAAAGAAGTGGACCAAGTGGCCCAGGAAAGTAGATATTTTATTCCATCAGTTAATGTGTTGGAAAAAGGAAAAATGGCATATGCTCAGTTTTTAGCTGGAATGGCTTTCAATAATGCTTCTTTAGGTTTAGTACATGGTATGGCTCACCAATTAGGAGGATTTTATGATCTTCCTCATGGAGTATGTAATGCCATTTTATTATCACATGTTACTAATTTCAACAAATTAGCTAAACCTAAAAAAATAGCTAAAATAGGCAAATTGCTTGGTGCTAATACTGAGGGAATGTCTATTATGGAAGCAGCAGATGCAGGTATAAAAGCGATTGTAGATTTGTCATCTGACTTAGGTATACCAGGTAGCTTAGAAGAGTTAGAAGATGTTATAGGTATTTTTGAAAGTGCTTATAAAGGATTTTAATAATATAAGTATACCTTCGAGTCTCTATTTCTAAAGAATTTAATTCAATGAAATAGTGACCGCCGGGTTGAGGAAGAAATGAATCAGCCTCCCGTGTTTGGAAAGAAGGGGAATAAAAAAGGAGGTATAATTAATGGGCAAAATTTATGAGTATGAAGTATTGAGAATTGATCTTAGCAATGAAGAAATTAAAAGAGAAAAAATCGAAGGTGAAGTAGTAAAGAAGTATTTAGGAGGAAGAGGATTAGCATCTAAAATATTATATGATGAAATTGACCCTAAGGTAGACCCTCTTAGCCCCGAGAATAAACTTATTTTTGCTACTGGATTATTAACTGGAACAGCAGCATCTACTGGTGGGCGTTATATGGTTGTCACAAAAGGGCCATTAACCGGTACTATTGCAAGTAGTAATTCAGGCGGATTTTTTGGGGCAGAATTGAGATTTAGTGGTAATGATATTATTATTTTTGAAGGTAAAGCAAAAAGACCCCTTTATTTATCAATTAAAGGTAATGAAGTGGAACTTAAAGATGCCTCAGAAATATGGGGAAAAACAGTTTTCGAAACTACAGATTACTTAGTAGATGTTTTTGGCAATGATAAGGCTAAAGTAAGTTGTATTGGGCCTGCTGGAGAAAATTTGGTTAAATTTGCTTCAATTATGAATGATAAACACAGAGCTGCCGGTCGTACAGGTGTAGGGGCAGTCATGGGCTCAAAGAACCTAAAAGCTATAGTTGTAAAAGCAGATGAAAAACAGGTTGAGTATTATAAAGAAGAAATGATGGAAGTTGTAAGAAAACAAACCAAGATGTTAAAAGAAGATGGAGTAACTGGAGAAGGTTTGCCATCTCTTGGTACTAAAGTTTTGGATAATATAATTAATTCTAATGGATTATATCCAACTAATAACTTCCAGTATGGTACTTTTGAAGATGTAGAAGAAGTTTCTGGTGAAGCTTTAGTTGAAAAAGGTTATTTACAATCAAATAAAGGATGTTATGGATGTCCAATACGCTGTGGACGTGATGTAAAACTACCTAATGGTCAGCATGGTGAAGGGCCTGAATATGAAACTGGCTGGGCTTATGGTGCTGATTGTGGAGTAAATGATCTAAATGCTATCACGGAAGCTAACTTTATTTGTAATGAACTCGGTTTGGATACAATTTCAGCTGGAACGACAATTGCCTGTGCAATGGAGTTATATGAAAAAGGTCATATAGATAAGGATGAATTGGAAAATGGCCCTGAATTAAAATTTGGTTCTTCCGAATCAATAGTTTATTATACAAAACAAATGGGTTATCGTGAAGGTATTGGAGATGAATTAGCTGAAGGTTCTTATCGCCTAGCAGAATCAAGAGGGCACCCTGAGCTTTCAATGAGTGTTAAAAAACAGGAACTTCCTGCTTATGATCCAAGAGGAGTACAGGGCCATGGACTTAATTATGTAACCTCAAATAGAGGTGGATGTCATGTTAGAGGATATATGATTTCTCCAGAAGTTTTAGGTGTACCTGAAAAACTAGATCCTCAAGAATTAGAAGGAAAACCTGAATGGGTAATTATATTCCAGGACTTAACAGCTATAATTGATTCAATTGGAATGTGTCTTTTTACTTCATTTGCTTTAGGTCTTGATGATTATCGAGAAATAGTAAATGCAGGTACAAAATTTGACTATACATCTGATTCATTGCTGGAAACTGGTGAAAGAATATATAATCTGGAACGTCAATTTAATTTAGAAGCTGGTATTACTCCTGATGAGGATAAGTTGCCTGAACGTTTTGATGAACCTCTTCCTGATGGACCTCAAAAGGGTATTAATTCAAAATATAAAGAGTTATTACCAAAATATTATAAAAAAAGAGGTTGGGAGGAAGATGGTTATATAAGTGATAAAAAATTAGAGGAAATGGGCATTAAATAAAATATAATTCAGTTAATAAAATCCATCCAATCTTTTAATTAGGGTTGGATGGATTTTCAATTAAAAGAGGATGATAATTATGACAATAAAAGTAAAATTTTATTCTTTATTTAAAATAAATTTGAAGAGTTCAGGGGAAGTATATGAAATTAAAAATCCAATTACTATTTCTGAATTAATTAACAAGTTAGATAATGATTATGATGATTATTTTACCAATAAATTACTTAATGATAAAGGAAAAATTTCTCCAGGGGCAATAATTTTAGTTAATGGAAAAAACATTCTCCATCTTAATAATTTAAAAACTGAGCTAAAAGATGAAGATATTATTACATTATTTCCTCCATCAGCTGGAGGTTAATTATCAAGTTTATTTTTAATCTCTTTAATGAATTCAGAGTTTTTATCAAAGAAACTATAATTACTTTTAATTATAGTTTCAGCACATTTTTTTGCAGTATTAATGTTTTCTAAAGCAACTTCATAATCAGCTTTTACCGTTTTTTTTATTTTATTTTTAAATTTGTTTTTCAAATCAAGCATTTCGGTTGATGTAGTATATATTTCCAGAGGTACTTCAATCAATTTTTTTAAATCTTTTTTGTTAGCAAATTTATTTTTATTATTTTCTTTAAAAACTTTGATATCTTTTTCCATTAAATTTAAAAATTTGTTTTCAGCTTCGACTAAAATATTTTCTATATATTCTCTATCTTTTTGATTAAAATTCTTTTTGCTAACTTCTAGAACTAATTTTAACAAAGAAACACCTAAATAACCATTTAAAGCAGATGTTGTTCCTCCGGCAGGGACTGCATCTTTTTTTTGAGAAATTTTATCTCCTAAATTTTTAACAGAGTTATTATAAATAATTTTAATCACCTCTAAAAATAGTATATAAAATTATTTAGTAATTAGTCAATTTTTTATTTTAATTAATTTTTTTAGTTTTCTAGGGAGGAATATAAAAATTTTTATTTAAATTTAAAAACAAGTTAGTTAGACATCTGACAATTCCTTAAATCTTTAAATCCTAAGGAGGGGTTAAATTAATGTTTGGAAGAAGAAAAACTATACTCACTTTAGCTTTAGTTTTGACATTAAGTCTTGCTTTTACTGCAGGTGCACAAGCAGAAGTTAAGAATGTAATTGTTATGGTTGGTGATGGTTTAGGAATGGGTCAAATTGATATGGCTAGATACTTTGATCAGGGTAAAGATGGTGAGCTTGAATTAATGAAATTGCCTAATACTGGTCTTATGATGACAAGTTCAGTTGATGGAGTTACAGATTCTGCAGCAGCAGGATCAGCAATGGCCACAGGACATAAAACTAAGAATGGTATGGTAGCTATGACTCCTGAAGGAAAAGAAGTAGATTCTGTACTTGATTATGCAAAAAACCAGGGTAAAGCTACAGGTATTATAAGTTCAAATAAAGTGCATGATGCAACACCTGCTGCTTTTGCTGCAAGTGCTAAAGATAGAGGAAAGGATGCTAAACTTACTAGAGATATAATAGAAAACGAAGTTGATGTAGTATTAGGTGGTGGCGGTAGTGATTTTAGTGATGAAGTAATGAATCTTGCTAAAGAAAAAGGATATAAGCATGTCACTACTGAAAAAGAATTAGCTAATACTGATAGTGATAAAATTTTAGGTTTATTTAATGAATCATACATGAATTATATTTTAGATAGAGATGATCTTAATTCTCAGGAACCTACAGTATATGAAATGACTAAAAAAGCAATTGAAGTTCTTTCCCAAGATGAAGATGGCTTTTTCCTTATGAGTGAAGGTGCAAGAATTGATCATGCTGCTCATGCGGCAGATGTTCCAGGAATAGTAGCTGAAACACTTGATTTTGATAAAGCTGTAAAATATGCTGTTGACTGGGCTAAAGAAAATGGTGATACTCTTGTAGTTGTAGTTGCTGATCATGAAACTATGGGACTTTCCGTAACTGAGCCTATAGATAAAGAAGGTTTGAAAAATATAGAAGTTTCTCCAGAATACATGGCTTCCAAAATGATTGAAAATGATAATGGCAAGGGATTTTTAATTGGAAGTATTAAAGATATATTTAAAGAATATGCTGGAGTAGAATTGACAGATGAAGAAGCAAAAGAATTTAACCAAAGTGTTTTACAGGATGATGGATCCCTTAAATATACTTATCTAATAGGATGGGAAATTGGATCTGTAATTGCTAAAAAGCATAATGTAGGAGTTTTAAATGCTGAAGTAAGAGCAAAATCCAGTACTGGTGGTCATACACTTAATTCAGTACCTATATTTGCTTATGGAGAAAAAGCAAAAGAATTTAACGATGTAATGCAAAATACTGAATTTGCTGAGATTTTATTTGAGGCTTTAGGAAAATAAAATAGTTTAATACTATTAATAATAAGAGAGGAGGTTTTAATACCTTCTCTTTTTTTTTAACTTTTTAATTAAGTATGTTATAATTTAAATTAGTGATTGCTTAATTAAATTTAAAAAGAGGTGAAAAGAAAATGAAAGATGAAAAAAACATATCAATAA
>Ga0209931_1000703_pt1 | contig 19500 bp, 15 predicted proteins | sample SalPonR1_B_D1_MG_FD_185697 | JGI IMG/M metagenome (GOLD analysis project Ga0209931, IMG submission 185697) | Salt pond soil microbial communities from South San Francisco under conditions of wetland restoration - Salt Pond MetaG R1_B_D1_MG... ...
AGGGCGATCAGCGCGGCCCCTGCCCCGACCGACAACAGAACGCCGATACCGTGGGTGACGACATTGGCGATTTCGTCGCGATTCAATCCCCGCACCTGCTTTCCCTTTCAGCCTTGACTGACCAAGCTATTCCGGACTGAATCCGAATCCTGATTTCCCATTATAGTAATGCCATGCACAAAAATTTCTGGCACGAGCGCTGGCAGCGCAACGAAATCGGCTTCCACCGGGATTCTGCTCATCCGGCGCTGGACGAGCACTGGTCAGCGGCTTCCCGCGAGAACGCAACGCGTGTACTTGTGCCGCTGTGCGGCAAGAGCCTTGACATGCTCTGGCTCGCCCGGCAAGGCCATGCGGTCGTCGGCGTGGAACTTGATCGTGGCGCGGTGGAGACTTTCTTCGCAGAGGCCGGTTTCGTGCCGGAAATCGACGAAACCGGGCCGCTGCCGTCGTATTCGGCCGGCGCCGTCACGGTCTTTGCCGGTGATTTCTTCGAATTCGATCCACCCGCCCGATATGGACTGGTCTACGATCGCGCAGCCTTGATTGCCCTGCCGCCTGAAATGCGACCACGCTACCTGGCGCACCTGGCATCATTGCTCGCGCCCGGCGCGCAGGGACTGTTGATCACGCTTGAATATCCCCAGGCGCGGATGCAGGGGCCGCCCTTTTCAGTAATGCCGGAGGAACTGGCCGACAATCCGGATTTCGATTTTCAATGCCTGACGCGCAGCGACGAATTGGCGGCGCATCCGCGCTTCGCGGCCAAAGGCCTGCCCTGGTTGAACGAGGCCGTTTACCTGCTGAAACCAGGCTGAGCCGGTCTTTACCCGAAACTCGAACCCGACGACCGCCTATTTGCGATTCCGATTGGCCAGCGCGGCCTTGCGCTCGCTTCGATTGCGCGGCGGCCGATTATGCGACTTTGCAGGCTTGCTGCGCCCGGCCGGCGCCGCTTCCGATTTGGCGCCGGGCTTATTGCCCGATTTTCCAGTCGACTTGCCGGTCGCTTCACCGTCCGGCCGCTTGTCCGGCCGCTTGTCCGGCCTTTTGTCCGGCCATTTGTCCGGTCGTTTGTCCGTTCGTTTGTGCGGCGAGGGTTTTGATCGGGGCGGTCCTGTTCGCTTCGCTTTCTGCGGCGGCGGCGCCGTGCCGTCGTCCAGCGCGATGTCGAGCTGCTGGCCGGCAACCCAGACATTCTTCAGATGATTGAGCGCCCCTTGTGACAGGTTGGCCGGAAGATCGACCTGGCTGAAGTCGTCGTGGATATCGATGCGCCCGATCTGGCGCGAACTCAAGCCCGCCTCGTTGGCGATGGCGCCCACGATATTGCCCGGCTTGGCGCCATGGGCATGGCCGACCGAAACCCGGTAGGTGACGAAGTTGCTGTCGCCATCCCGCCGCCGTTTTTGCTGATAGTTGCGCGGCTCATCGCCAGCCGGCGTTGTCCCGGCACGCTGCGGTCGATTGCCTCGATCTGGCCGATCGGTCTCGAACTTTCTCGATTGGCTCGGCGGTTCCCGGACGGATTTTTCGTCGAGCATCGGCTGATCCCCGCGTGCCATCAGCGCCAGCGCTGCGGCCAGATCCTCCAGCGACGCGCCGGTCGCCTTGAGCGTCGACTGAACGGTTTCGCGGCTGCGCGCGAGCTCGGCGCTTTCCAGCGCCTCGGCGACGTTTTCATGAAAGCGCTCCATGCGCTTGATGTTGACGTCGCTGGCGGTGGGCAGCGACATGGCCTCGATGGGCTGGCGCGTTGCGCGCTCGATGGCGCGCAGCATGCCGCGCTCGCGTGGTGCAACGAACAGGATGGCTTCTCCCGAACGCCCTGCCCGGCCGGTTCGTCCGATCCGGTGCACGTAGGCTTCGGTGTCGTAGGGAATGTCGTAATTGACGACGTGGCTGATGCGTTCGACATCCAGACCGCGCGCCGCGACGTCCGTTGCAACTAGGATGTCGATTTCGCCGCGCTTGAGTTGATCGACGATCTTCTCACGCTGCTTCTGCGGCACATCACCGTTGAGCGCGGCCGCCGAGAAACCGCGTGCTTCAAGCCGCCCGGCCAGCTCTTCTGTGGAAATGCGCGTACGCGCGAACACCAGCATCGCGTCGAAAGGTTCGACTTCGAGGATCCGGGTCAGCGCATCGAGCTTGTGCACGCCGCCGACCACCCAGTAGCGCTGGCGGATGTTCGCGGCGGTGGTGGTCTTTGAACGGATCGTGACGTGCTCGGCGTTGCTCAGATGTCGGTTGGCGATTTTCCGGATGGCATCCGGCATGGTGGCCGAAAACAGTGCCTTTTGACAACCTGCCGGAATGCGCTCCAGCACCTTGCCGACCTCGTCGATGAAGCCCATGCGAAGCATCTCGTCGGCTTCGTCGAGCACCAGTGTCGACAAGGCGTCGATCTTCAACGTGCCCTTCTCGAGATGGTCGATGACCCGGCCCGGTGTGCCTACGATCACGTCGGCACCGCGCCTGAGTCCGGCAAGCTGCGGGCCGTAGGCCTGGCCGCCGTAGATCGGCAGCACGTGGAACCCGGGCAGGTGCGCCGCGTAGCGGTGAAACGCCTCGGCCACCTGGATCGCCAGCTCTCGCGTCGGCGCCAGCACCAGCGCGGAGGGCTTTCTGGCTCTTGGGTCGAATCGCGCCAGTATCGGGAGCGCGAACGCGGCGGTCTTCCCGGTGCCGGTCTGCGCCTGCCCGACTACGTCGGATCCGGCCAGAAGCGCCGGAATGGTCGCCGACTGGATTGGCGATGGGGCCTCGTATCCGAGTTCGGAGAGGGTCGCAAGCAGCGATTGAGGCAGCCCCAGGTCGCTAAAGGCCGGAGACGAAGATTGTGGATCGGTCATGAGAAGAGGAGCTGAAGGGTCAGCCGGGCATGATAGCGCTTCGACAGCCGCAGGAAAGTCTCTGACGAAAATGTTTAACGCCCACGCGAATCCAATACCGTCGGGATGCGAAATGTTGGCCGACGGCTTTATAGGCCTTGCGTCTGCGGATTACCCCTGCGAATGACAATCGTCATGACAATCGTCGCCGCGAATCCGATCGCGGCAATTGCAGCCATGAGCCCGAAAAAGCGCTGATAGCCCAGTACACCGGGACTGCTGTCGACCAGCCAACCGGCCAGCAGCGGCGCGAAAATGTCCGGGGTATAGGCAATCATCGAGATCGTGCCGACGGCAATGCCCGTCAGATGCATGGGAATTCGGGATTCCTCCAGCAGCGCGAAGTAGATACCGCGCAGCGCGAATACCGCCAGCGCGGTTGCGCTGACCTGAGCCCACAACACGGCAATCGGCGTCAGGGCGGGTGGAACCAGCCACAGCGTCGCATACGACAGCATCAGCACGACAAACGCGGCCCGGATTGCCTTCGAGGCCGAGAACCGGTCGGCAATAATGCCGGCGACAACCGCGGCGGCCGGTCGCAGCCAGTCCCGGAAAGCGCCCAGCCACGCGCCGAACTCCTTGCTCCGCTCGAAACCGCGTTCGGCGTATGCCGGAAATTCGTAAGTGCCCAGGAAGCTGAAATAGGCGCAGAAAATGATCATGGCAATCAACCACACCTCGGTCCTGCTCAGCGTCTGCGCGATCGAATCGAGAACATGCAGTCTGCCGTCGGCGTGCGGCTGTCCGGAGAACTTTTCGTGGTCATCCGGCACCGCGAACCAGATCGCGACCCCAGCCAGAATCGAGGCCGCCGAATACACCAGAATGACCGCAACAAGACCCGCCTCGACGGTGCCAGACAGGCCGAAACACAAAGCTGCAATAGATCCCAGTCCGGCACCGACAACCCCGCGGCCGCCGTCGAGCACGCCGAATGCCCTGCCCTGTTCGCCAGGCCCGGACCACAGGCGGACCGCCTTGATGAGCGCTGCCCAGAACGTCAGAATGCTGAAGACGCCCCAGAAGGCATGCACAGCGAGCAAGCCCGCGTAGCCCGGGACTGTGGCCATGTAGAGACCGCCAAGACCGGTGCCGACCAGCGACAATGTCAAAAGACGGCGAGCGGAGAATCGGTCGGCGAGCCAGCCACCCGGCAGATAACAGACCAGGGCGAGGATGCCGAACAGCGCGTTAAGGGTACCGACTTCGAAACTGCTCAGGCCAAATGTGGCCTCCATGCTGGTCTGAAAGCTCTTGCGAAGATACGGCAGCATGTAAATGCTTTCACCGGCAAGAATGAGGCTGCCCATGAACAGCAGGCGATGTGGGGGCTTTCGATTTGTCGTCAGCGATGAATTCGGCTGTTGCATTCGCTACACAAGGCCGCTGCTAACGCAGCTGGCTATCCTTGCCGGCCCGCCGATTGAGGCTCGCACCTGCAGCATCATTCGAATCGGCTTCCTGCTGGCAACCCAGACAGAGCCGAACACCGGGCACGGCCTTGCGTCGAGCTTCGGGTATCGGCGCTCCGCATTCGGCACATTCGCTCAGGGATTCACCTTGCCCAAGGCGGGCGCGGGCACGCTTCACGCCGTCTTCAACGCTGGCATCGATCTGGTCCTGAACCGCCCCGTCGCGCGCCCAACCGCCGGCCATCAGTGCGCCTCGGCCCGATCGGCTTCCGCCTTGGTGGCGTGTCGGGTGCCTTCGGCATGCTCCGGCGGGGCGTACACGGTATACAGCCTCAGCGGGCGACTGCCGGTGTTGATGAAATTGTGCTCGACGCCGGCATCCACGAAAATCAGGTCGTTGGTCCCGACGTCGCGCGCCTGACCCTCGAGTACGGCCTGTCCATTGCCCTCGGTCAACACCAGGATCTGGTCGTGATCTTCATGCACTTCCGCGCCGATTTCCTCACCGGGCTGCAGTGTCATCAAGACCACCTGGCACATCTTGCCTGTGATCACGGTTTCGCGGAAATCCTCGTTCGCGAGCGATTTCTTGATAATCGGCACTATCGATTTATCGACGGTCTCGGTCATCGGATGTCCTCCATTTGGTTTGGTTGATCTGCACCATGCGGCAAGGGTATTCAATTATTCGTCAAGGCCGGCTATTCGGTCTTGCCCGGTCGAAGCGACTCAGGCCATCGGAGCGTTCGAATGATAATGCCAGACGAATATCGCCGCTGCGCCACGGTAAGGCCGCCACGGGCGTGCCAGGGCTTCGGTTCGCTTTCGATCCGGACGCGCACGCATGTTCTTGAGCTTGTGCAGGCCGGCCTGGATACCAAGATCATCAGCCGGCCAGACGTCCGGACGGCCCAGCGCGAAAAGCAGGAACATTTCCGCGCTCCATCTCCCGAAACCCTTCAACCGGGTGATTCGTTCTATCACCTCATCATCCGGAAGTTCCGCCAGCGTTGCAGGCACCAGGGCGCCTTCCGATACTGCTTCCGAAAGGCCTCGTGCGTAGCCGATTTTCTGCCTCGACAGGCCAAGTGCACGCAACTCGTCGTCGCTCATGCCGAGCACGCGCTCGGGTTGAAACTTACCGTCCAGGGCCGCTTCGAGGCGACCGAATATGGTCGCCGCAGCCTTGACCGAAAGCTGCTGGCCGGCGATTATCCGGAGAAAATGTTCAAAGCTCGGCTCGCCACGGCGGCGCTCTTCGGGATACCCGACTCGCTCGAGTGCGGCGGCGATGTGCCGGTCGCGCGCGGCCAGTTCGTCCAGAGCCTTTGCGAGATGACTCTGCGTCAATTGAAATTCCACGAGAGTATTTCTCAGTGCCGGTGATAGCATCGATTTTACGCACGACGCGGACGCATCACCGACCCTTCTGGTTGCATTATTAACCCGGCGGCTGAATACGATCTATATTGCTGCCGGGTTAATAGAAAATACGTCCTCAGTGGTTTTTTTCCCTATGGAACACCTGCAAGACAAGAACCGATGGCTGCCGCCGGAACATGAACTTCAGGAGAAATTCGTCCTGACTGGCGGTCCGGGCGGTCAACACGTCAACCGAACCGAAACCGGGGTGCAGCTCCGCTTCGATGTCCGCGCCTCGTCGTTCCTGACCCCAGCCGTCAAGCAGCGTTTGCTTGAACTGGTCGGAAGGCGTGCAGATTCGTCGGGTGTGATCATGATCGAAGCACGCAGCAGCAGAAGCCAGTATCGCAACCGGGAACAGGCGCGTATCAGGCTGGCCGAGTTCATCGAGAAAGCTTCGATGCGGCCCCGCAAACGCCTCAAGACGCGCCCGTCGCGAGCGGCGAAGAAGAAACGCTTGCGGGCCAAGCGACAACGTGCTGGTCTCAAGCAGAAACGTGGCAAACCGGACCTGGATGACTGACCTGCTCGACAGCCAAGGGGCAGATCAGTCTTTCAGTGAAAGTCCGGATTCGGACGGCGCCATATTCAGGCGCATGGCACGCTCGGCTACGTATATCATTCCGGTCTGGCGCGCACGCTCTATGACCGCCGTCGCCAGTTCCCTGCCCTCGCCGGTCTGCCCGCTTCCGAGCAGCTTAGAGGCCAGGGCCACATCGGTTTCCAGCGCGAGCAGGCGATAACCCGTTTCGTTCGCGCGTTGGCGCACCGTGCGCAGATGCGCGGACGGGTCGGCGACCATATCCATCTTGCCCAGTAGAATTTGATAGGCAAGGTCGACCTTGACGCTCGCGTTGACCAGGCCGAGCCGGTCCATGCGAACCAGTTCCTGCCGAGCCTCGTTGGGTCGGCCCTGGAGGTGGAGCGACTGGACCAGTATCACGAAACCGTTCGCAACCAACGATTTGCTCTCGCTGCCGCCAATATAATCCACGACGTCCCGTGCGGCAAGTTCCGCCTCGTGTGGCCGGCCACGTTCGATGAACAGCCTGGCATGATCCAGTTTGCTTTGGAGATTCAATAATTGTGCGCCGAGACCGTCGCGAAGAGTCCTGGACGCCGTGAAAAGCTGTTCGGCCTGATCGCGATCGCATTCCAGCAATGCCAGGTAACCGGCAGCACTGTTGAGACTGGCCCGATAGCCGGCGCCCACGGGCTGCAGTGCGGCCGCCTCCGCCAGCGCTGCGCGCGCGTTCTCGGCGCGCGCCTGATCGATGAAAACCCGTGACAGCTCTGCGAATGCCAGTGTTGCCCGATCCTTTCGTCCAGTGGCCAGCAGTAGATCGGCGGCTTCGCCAAGATGGCGCTCGGCCGACTCAAGATTACCCGTTCTTTCCGCCAGCATCCCGGCGGCGAACAGGGTTTCGGCCAGTGCCGGCCTGTCTTTCAGGCTCTGGTACAGGGCGACAGCTTTATCCAGCAACTCGGATGCGCGGGCAAGCTTGCCCTCAAGAATCAGGGCTTTGGCCATCGCGCGTGCGGCCACGGCTTCGCCGGCGCGATCGGAAAGCCCACGAAATACGACGTATGCGTCGCTGTATGCGATACGCGCTTCGATGATCTTGCCCTGCCGGTGCAACAACAGGCCGGTTGCATATCGGACCCACGCATAGCCGGCACGATGGCCGATACGCTCGAACAGGTCGCCGGCTATCACGATATTGTCCGCGGCATCGCCGAGATTGCCAGCATCGATCTGATGATGCGCCAACTGCAGGGAAACCTCTGCAGCCTCGTTCAGACTCCCGGCGCGCTCGAAACCGGCAACGGATTGTCCAAGCAAAGACCGCGCGGCAGTCAGGTCGCCTTGCGCGGCCATGAGTTCACCTTCCAGCCGGGTGCAACGCGCCATCCCCGGTCCGCTGCGGATTTCGCTGAGAATCCTGCACGCCGGCGCCATCAGGGGCCGGACCTTTTCCAGACGGTCTTGCCGAAATTCCAGACTTGCCTGTGCAAGTTGAACTTCGGCCCGCCCGGATTCGTCGTGGGCCGAGCGCATTGCTTCTGCCGCTCTGCCGAAGGATTCGCCGGCCTCGACCAGTCGGTCGATTCTCGCGAGCGACCGCCCGTGTGCGGCTTCAGCATACGCGTACAGCGCAGCCTGACCGCCGGATTTCGCTTCGTCAAGAGCCATCCTTGCAGCGGCGAGCGCATCGGCCGGTTGGTCGTCGCGCAAGCTTAGCGCGTGCAAGGCCAGGAAATAGCGGGCACCGGGCGTTTCCTGCGGCTGAATTCGTCGAATGCGCTCAAGCACGGGGCGTGCGAGTGCCGGGGGGGCCGAAGCCAGCAAAGCCTCGAAAAGTGCATAGTGATAGTCGAGTTGGCGAGGGAAAAATTCCGTGAGGCTGCGCATGCAATGCGCGACTTCCTCCCAGTCGCCCGACAATCGCGCCAACTGGGCGCGAACTTCCAGGCGCCCGCGACGGGACAGATTACCAAGCTGAAGCGAAGGATGATTGATAAGGTCGCGCGCACGCGCCTCGTATCCGGCGCGCAGGTAGGCATCCACTAGGCCGAGCCTCGCTGCGACCGACTCGGAATCGGATTCGAGACTGGTAGTGAACCGCTCGGCCGCCTGAATCCATTCCAGCCCGCGCATCGCATTCACACCCTGGACAAAAGCTGCCCGGGCCTCGGCCCCCTCGGGCATGGAAAGCCCTTCGATTCGCGCCAGCGCCGCGAACTGACCGTCGCTGGGCCGCAAGCCGTCCGGCACCGGCCTGAACCAGTAGGATCCGGCGACAAGGCCGATTAAAAGAAGTCCGAAAACCGCCATGGTGGCCAGCGGAGAATGCGCCCTGGCAACCGGTGCCTCGTTCGGCGTCGCAACGGCTTCCCCGGTTATTTCATGCGCAATAACGGTTGCCACGACCTGGTAACCGCAACCATGACGGGTGGCGACGATGTGCGGTTGCGTGGCGTCGTCGTCAAGTGCACGACGAATTTCCCTGATGGCCTGGGCAACGCCGCTGGCAGAGAGCGCATTGTGGCCCCAGACGCCCTTGAGCAACTCGTCGCGAGAAACCACCGAAGGTGCCCGGCGGACAAGATACTCCAGCACCTTGAAGGCCTGAGGCCGTAGCGTTATTTGGCGGTTATCTGCACCTGTCAGGCGATGTAGCTCCGGGTCGAGCTCGAATCGATCAAACGTATAACGCATCAAATGACTGTTCTACCAACCTGTATAAAAAGCTGCCTGACCCGCCGAATAGCCCGTACTCATGATCTCGTCACTATGACCCAGCCGGCGAAAATAAGCCAGTACGATCATTCTGCTCGCCACGCCTTACATATATTAATCATAGTTACGCAAAAAGCAGTCTTCACAGGCCACGCGCTTGAGAGGATGATTTTCAGACCTTGAGAACCTCACTGCAATGCGCCCGCTCAAGCGCCATCGACAAGTCCCGACAGAGGTCCCGGGCGCTTTCAAGGCCGACCGATAGTCGTAGCAAGCCCTCCCCTATGCCCGCGGCCCTGCGCGCCTCTGCGCCCATGGCGGCATGCGTCATCGTCGCTGGATGCGCCACAAGGGACTCGACACCACCCAGCGACTCGGCCAGCGAGAATAGCCGAAGCCCGTTCAGGAACCGTTGCACAGGGGGTCTGCCGCCGGCCAGGTCGAGACTCACAATGCCACCGAATCCGCGCTGCTGGCGAACGGCGAGTGAGTGCTGAGCGTGGTGTTCGAGGCCCGGATAATGCACGCGCGCGGTCGCGGGATGCTCATCGAGAAGACAAGCCACTGCGTGAGCGTTTTCCTGGTGCTGGCGCATCCGGACCTCGAGCGTGCGCAGTCCACGCAAGGTCATCCAGCTGTCGAACGCACTTCCGGTCAATCCGAGGCAGTTCGCCCACCACGCGACCCGTTCTGCAGTCGCGGCGTCGGCGCAGATCACGGCTCCGCCCAGCACATCGCTGTGGCCGTTGATGTACTTGGTCGTGGAATGGACCACGATATCTGCGCCCAGTCTCAAGGGTTGCTGAAGCGCCGGCGTGAGAAAGGTGTTGTCGACGATCACGCGTGCGCCGGCGATACGGGCGCGTTCGCAGATGGCGCCGATATCAACGAGGCGCAGCAGCGGGTTGGTTGGCGATTCCAGCCACACCATGCCGGAAGGGGTGGCCAGCGCACTCCGCCAGGCCTGTTCATCGTGGAAGTCGATCCATTCGACCTCGAATGCACCGCGTCGAGCGAGTGCGTCGATGAGTCGCCAGGTGCCACCGTAGCAATCCGACGGCGCAAGCAGTCGCTCCCCGGGTTCCACCAACTGCAGAACAACAGTGATTGCCGCCATGCCGGTAGCGGTGATGCAAGCACCGGCCCCCGCCTCCATTTCACAAAGGGCATCGGCAAGCAGATCTCGGGTGGGATTGCCTGACCGGCTATAGTCATGCTGCCGCGGATAGCCCAGACCGGAGAACGTGAATGTGCTGGACAAGTGCAGCGGTGGAATCACTGCGCCATAGTGCCGGTCATTCTCTATACCGGCCCGAACTGCGCGCGTCTTGAGATCCAGATCGCGTTCATTCATGGCCATGTTCTCCGTCCGGTTTGGCCAGCAAACGTTCCAGCAAGGGATTCAAAAGCCCTGTGGATTTCAGAAACGCGTCGTGTCCGTAAGGCGAATCGACCAGGTGCAGGCGCGCACGGATTCCGATCGCGCCAGCCAGCTCGCGGAGTTGCGATATCGGCACCAGGTGGTCCGAGGTCACACCGATCAGCTCGGTGCGACAATGAACCGACCCGGGGTCCACGCAGTGGCGGTCGAGCGCCAACGACAAGGCAAGATAGCGCTCCGCGTCGAATCGCTCGGCGAATGAAGTGCCGTTGTACTCCAGGTATTGCTCGATGCAGGCAAGCGTTTGTTCCGGATCGGTACTGTAAAAGCGCTTGTCGAGAAGTCCGGCCGGCCGATAACTGGTGAGGGCAAGACTACGGGCAAGCGCAATGCCACGTGCAGGGTTTCCCAGGCTGGCCAGCGATTCGATGATTCGGCGCTGGATCACTCGGCCCGCGGTTGCGGCCGGCGTCGATCTGTGCGCACCGCTGATCGCAATCAAGCGTCCAATCCGATCGGGATGCCGCGCGGCGAATGCAAGCCCCACCATCGCACCGAACGAGGCGCCAACAAACGCCGCGACGCGGGCAATGCCCAACGCGTCCAGAACGGCAGTCAGCGAATCGGCAAACTCATCCACCCCCATCCGCCGGTCGTTTTCGGGCACCGGCCAGTCGATGGCCAGTCGCTGGAATCGATTGCTGCTCAAGGCACCTCGTGCACCAGTCACCTCGGGCCACCAGCGTTCGATTTGCCGGTCTGCGCTGATACCCCCGAGCACGATCGCAAGAGGACTGGATTCCTTCCCCGACAATCTGTAGTGCACCTGAGTCGAGCCGTCAAGCTCCAGGGTCCGGTCGACCGTTCTTGGTCGCGTCCTGCCTGCCGTTGCCGATTCTCCCGGCCGCGGCCGAGAGCGACCGAAGGCGACTTCTGCCGCCTTGCCGATGGCTGTTTGATTCAACATGTCCCGTAACCTCCATGAATGAACAAGCGCTCATGGACCGGGGACGAGGAGTGGAAGCACAAGACGGGAGCACGCCCCGCAAAACGCGGCCACTCATCTTCCGAAAGCATTCGCTTCCGCAGGAATTGGCACCGTTTCCGCGCGATGCGCGGCGGTTGCCCCGGCTTCAAAGGGCCTGTCCCTCTGCCGGTCTCGATGAGCTTGTGCAATAAAGACTAGCGGTGTTCCGCCGATCGGTCAAAGAACAAATCGCTATATGTCCACCGGCCGCAACGATGAATCCGCCTATCGGACGCCCGAATCCGGAAATTTGATCGGTGCCGGGTTGACATTGACGATCGAATGTCCAAATATATGGTCAGCGCCGAGTTGAAGCCAGCTTGCGGGCGCTTAAGAAATCCAGCTAAAGCGGCCGGCCAAATGGCCGTCCGTACTGCTTTCGGGTTCCCGCAAAGACTCAACTTCGATATTTATCGAGGGCCGCGCCTGGTGCGGCCGATCCAAGCGAAGGCAAACGGAATTTTCAGTAACGCGATGAAACTTCAACAACTGCGTTTTTTACTCGCCGTCGTCGAGAACGATCTCAACATCACGGCCGCAGCCGAGGCGTTGTTCACTTCCCAGCCCGGCGTCAGCAAGCAGATCCGTCTTCTCGAGGACGAGCTCGACCTGCAGATCTTCGTCCGCAACGGCAAGCGTGTCGAGGCCCTGACCGATGCCGGCCGGCGGGTCGTTGAACACGCCACCCGGATACTGCAGGAAACCGAGCGCATCAAGTCGCTCGCCGAAGAGCTTCGCGGCGACGATAACGGAACATTGGCTCTTGCCACCACGCAGACCCAGGCCCGTTACGTGCTGCCCGACGTCATCGGCGAGTTTCGTCAGCGCTTCCCGAAGGTCGATTTCCATCTCCACCAGGGGACGACCGAACAGATTTCCCGCATGCTCGATGACCGCCAGATCGATTTCGCGATCGTCTCCGGGTCGTCGCAACCCTTTCCGGATGTGGCCACGCTGCCGGTCTACCAGTGGGACCGCGTGCTAGTCGTGCCCAGGCACCATCCGCTGGCGACCCAGGCGGCGGCGCCGACGCTGGAGACACTTGCCCGCCACCCGCTGGTCACCTACGTGTTCAGCGACCGCCCGGAGTCGTCGCTGATGAGCGCCTTCTCTGCGCGGGGACTGAGCCCCCGAATTGCTTTCACTGCGCGCGACGCGGATGTCATCAAGACCTACGTCAGATCCGGATTCGGCGTGGGCATTCTCGCCGGAATGGCGGTCGAGCCGGGGACTGACGATGATCTCGCGGTGATCGAGGTACCGGAACTTTTCGCGCGGCTGACGACCTGGATCGGCTACCCGAAGGATCTGTTGATGAAAAAATACCACTGCGAATTCATTCGGCTGCTGGCACCCCACCTGACGGCGGACATTCTTGAAAGCGCCTGTGACGGTTCCCGGGCCGATCAACGGGAGGGCGGGACGGCAGGGCTGGAAATACCGCTGCGAAACGGCAGGAACGCGCGTGGCTTGTAGGACAAACCACTGCAGCGTGTCGAAGCGCCCCTGCACAATACCGATTGGCGTTCCTGCACGCCGATGAGGCTTCCGCCGATACCGGTGCGGAGGACTTAATCCCGAGCTTAACCTTTCCGATCAAGTCCAGGCCCGAGGGGAGATTGGACGTCAGCCAACCAAAGGCGGGGGTTCAGCCATGAACTACGTCACCTTCGGTTCGAGTATGGACATGCTCGGGTGCCGGTTCACCGTCGACCGTGATTGCCGGCGTCGACTGGATAATCGGCCTGGGATAACAATGCGCAGCTCATGCGCCATGCCATCGACAACCGGTGACCTGATTTCACCGCAACGCGCTGCAGTCTATTCCGACTCGTGCAGACCGCATTCGCGAGTCAGCCCGAAAAAACGCAGCTTGTCCTCGTCGCCGACCTCATGAATCGAACGGGTGGTGTGCCAGTCGCCGATCGACAGAAATCCCCGCTCACGGAGGGGGTGATACGGCAGGCCGTGCTGTTGGAGGTAGCTGTGCACTTCGCGATCGCTCCAGTCTGCGATCGGGTGAATCTTCAGGCGTTGCCACTGGCGTCCGATCAACGCGACATCGGCACGGCTCGCTGCCTGGCTGCGCCGCAGACCGCTGAACCAGGTGGCCGCAGCAAGCTCGTTCAGAGCCTGCTGCATCGGTCGGACCTTGTTCTGCAGGTTGTAGCCGCGGATCCCTTCATGCCCCTGCTCCCAGCGTTTCCCGTATCGCGCTTCCTGCCAGGCCGGGCTGGTGTCCCCGCGGGCGACCCGCAGGTTCAGCGAGAGTCGTTCTGCAAGCTCGTCGACGAAGCGATAGGTCTCGGCGAAGTGGTAGCCGGTATCGACGAAGATCACCGGAATCTCCGGCTCCACTCGCGTGACCAGGTGCAGCATCACCGCCGACTGCATACCGAAACTCGAAGACATCACGTGCGGTCCGGGCAGATGATCCAGCGCGCACTCGACGCGCTGGATCGCGCTGAGACCGCACCAGGCTTCATTGAGGCGCTCGAGATCGATCTGGTCGAACGCATCATCGCCGGGTGATCGCAGTGCGCAAGCGCTCACGGTCTGTCGCTCGCCGGTGCATTGACTTCGCTGCCGTGCACGACGGCAGCCACGAGGCCTGATCGGACGCTGAAGTTGCCGAACGTCTCGCCCGCGTCTCGTTCGGCCGAATAGCGCCGGAACCAGCCGTCCACCGCATCCAGGATCGCGGCCTCGTCGACGTTGTCCATCACCAGCCTGTTGAGCCGTTCGCCATTGAACGCAGCGCCCAGATAAAGGTTGTAACGGCCGGGCGCCCGGCCGACCAGCCCGATCTCGCCCAGGTACGGCCGCGAGCATCCGTTGGGGCAGCCGCTCATCCGGATGTTGATCGGCTGGTCCTCGATTTCGTGTTGCGCCGCGAGTTCCTCGATTCGGGTGATCAGGTCGGGCAGATAGCGCTCGGCTTCGGCCATGGCCAGGCCGCAGGTCGGCAGCGCGACGCAGGCCATCGAATGCTTGCGCAGCACCGAACGCCGGCCTCCGCCTTCGAGGTCGAATTCGGCCAGCAGGTCACCCACTGCCTCGCGCGACGACGGTTCTATGCCGGTCAGCACCAGGTTCTGGTTCGGGGTCACGCGAAAGTCCTCAAGGTGCCGCTCGATCAGTTCCATCAGCCCGGCGCGCTGGCGCGGTCCGATCCGGCCGTTTTCGACGAACACCGTGCATTGCAGGTGGCCATCCGCCCGTTCAGTCCAGCCGAAAGCGTCGCCGGAGTGGGTGAACTCGAATGGCCGCGCCGGTTGCAGTTCGATTTCGCTGCGCTGCCTGATCTGCTCCAGCAGCCAGTCAGTGCCGTGGTCGTCCAGAGTGTACTTGAAGCGCGCATGCTTGCGATTGGAGCGATCGCCGAAGTCGCGCTGGGCGGTGACGACGGCTTCGGCCAGCTCGAGCATCTGTTCGGGCTCGATGAAGCCGATCACTCTTCCGAGCAACGGGAAGGTATCGGGTTCGCCATGGCTGCAGCCCATGCCGCCGCCGGCCACCACGTTGAAACCGGCCAGCCGGCGCTTGTCATGATGATTGTGACCACGCTCGTCGTTACAATCGTCTTCAATCGCGATGAAGCCCAGGTCCTGGGAAAACACGTCGATATCGTTGCTGGGCGGCACCGCAATGCCCACCTTGAATTTGCGCGGCAGGTAGGCGCGGCCGTAGATCGGCTCGTCCTCGCCCGCTTCGTCGCCCCCTTCCAGACCCACCTTCTCGCCGTCGATCCAGATTTCGCGCCAGGCGGCGGTTGCCGGCGTGAGGTGCGCGCTCAGACGTGCAGCCCAGTCCAGCGTATCGGCGTGCAGCCCGCCAAGCTCGGGCTGCACGTGGCACATCACGTTGCGGTTGACGTCGCCGCAGGCCGCCAGCGAATCCATGCCTACTGCGTCGATTCCGCGAACCAGATCGCGCAGCGACTCCCGGGAAATCCCGTGGAACTGGATGGCCTGACGGCTGGTCAGGCGCAGCGTGCCGTTGGCGTACTTGTCGGCCAGCCGGTCGAGCGCCTGCCACTGCGCCCGCGTCACGCGGCCGCCGGGGATGCGCACGCGCAGCATGAACTGGTAGAGCGGCTCGAGCCGGGCGTCGCGCCGCTCGGTGCGCGCGTCGCGATCGTCTTGCTGGTAGATACCGTGGAACTTGCTCACGACCGTATCGCCCGGCGCAATCGCACCGGTGGTCGGGTCAGCCAGGCTGTCGTGCAGCGTGCCGCGCAGCGCACGGCTCTCGGACTTGATTTTTTCTACGTTCAGATCAGACATATGACAACCTGGTGCTTTCTTTCTATCCAGCTTTTGATTTTTATCCGTGGTAATCGACGTTCATCGCGAGCAGCCATTTCAATAAACATCTTTCTGGTACCGCTTCGCCTGCTTCATCGATTCAAGGTAATCCGTGGCCTGGTCTTCGGTCTTGTCGCCATGAGCCGTAATGACCTCGGCAAGGGCCTGGTGGACATCGGCGGCCATGGCCTGGCCGTCGCCGCATACATACACATGCGCGCCGCGCTCCAGCCAGTCGTAAACGTCCCTGCCCTGCTCTCGCAGCCGGTCCTGGACGTAGATCTTTTCGCTCTGGTCGCGCGAGAACGCCACCGAAATTCTGTTCAGCGCGCCCTCCTTCAGGAACCGCTGCCATTCGATCTGGTAGAGAAAGTCGGTGCGGCGGTTGCGCGCGCCGAAGAACAGCCAGTCGGGGCCTTTCGCGCCGGCGGCCTGGCGGTGCTGGACGAAGGCGCGGAACGGCGCCACGCCGGTGCCCGGTCCGATCATGATCACCGGCGCATCCGGATCATCGGGTAGCCGGAAGCGCGGGTTGGTTTCGACGTAGACGGGAACGGTTTCGCCCGGCTTGACCGACTCGGTCAGTTGCCACGAGGCAACCCCGGCGCGCAGCCGCGACTGCTGATCCAGACCGCCGACGCGCTTGACCGTCAAGTGGATTTCGTCGTCGCCTGTCAGCGGGCTGGATGCAATCGAGTAAAGCCTCGGTGCAATGCCGCGCATCGATTCAATCAGTTGCTCGGCCTCCACTTTTGCAGGGTAATCGCGAAGCACGTCGATGACCTGCCGCGTAGCTACCCAGCCGGAAAACGCCTCGCGGTCGACGAGCAACTCGCGCAGTTCAGCGCTGTCGCTCAGCGCCGCCCAGGCGTCCAGGAACGGTCGCGCCAATTGGGTCAGCTCCAGCCGCCGCGAAAGCCACTCGCCGGCCGGCAGGGTCTCCTCGCCCCGCTGGACCCTGTATCCGGAATCGATGCCGGTGACCTCGATGATTTCTTCAACCAGCTGCGGGTCGTTGGTCGGCCACAGGCCCAGCGAATCCCCGGGGAGCCATGCCAGTCCGCTGTCTTCGACCAATAATTCCACGTGGTGCACCGGGCTTGTAGAGGGTGCGACCGTCAGCGGCGAAATCCCAAGCACCTCGGCCTGGAACGGACGGCGTCGATCGAAGCGCGATTCGGCGCTGGCCGCCGCGCCGCGAATCAGCTGCAGGTGCGGTGCTGGCGCCGTATCCACCGGCTTGAGCTCGGTCGACAGTGTCTCGAGCAGCTCGAACCGCCACGCGTCCTCGGCCGGTTCGAAATCGACGTCCACGTCGACCCGGGCCATCAGCCGGGTAGCCCCGAGCGCTGCCAGCCGGCGATCGAACTCCTGGCCGGTCTGACAGAAATCCGGGTAGCTGGAGTCGCCGAGGGCGAACACGGCGAACTTCAGTTTTTCCAGGCGCGGCGCCCGTTCCGAGAGAACCAGTTTGTGCAGGGCCTCTGCGTCCTCGGGCGGATCGCCTTCGCCGTGCGTACTCATGACCAGCAGCAGGGTGTCGAGTTTTGCGATTGCGCGTGGTTTGACGTCGGCGGTGCTGGCCAGCTCCACCGAAAAACCCCGGGTCGCGGCGTCGGCTGCAAGCCGTTCGGCCACGCCGCGACCGTTGCCCGTCTCCGACCCGTACCAGATCGTCACGGTCGGCGTTGCGACATCCGAAGCTACACCCCGGGAGTGCTCCGTAAGGGCCCCTGCGCGAGCCGAGGCCATGCCGGCGAGGTATCCGGAGGCCCACTGCAGTTGATGTTCATCCAGCGAAGCGGCCCACTGGCCGAGCTGCTTTTCCAGGTCCTGCCGAGCTGCCGGCGAGAAGGCCATATTCGTTTTCCAGTCGCGATTTCCGTGTATCAAGACTAAGCAGGATGTCGCGAGAATGGAACGATTTGATGGTTATGCCCTTATAGCCAAATGAAAGGTCGGCAGGTCGAGTCTCATAACTGCAAGGCATAAGCGCCAAGCCAACAAGTATTTTTCATTTGCCGTGTCCAGTCCTACGCTACATGGCATGAAAACGGATAAAAAAACAAGTGAAAAGCCCGAAGCCGGCCAATGGCTGCCCATTTTCTTGCGGCTTGCCGGCCAGCCCGTGCTGATCGCCGGGGGCGGCGTCGAGGCCCGGCGCAAGATCGATCGACTGCTCAAACACGGCGCGCGGGTGGACGTTCTGGCGGATTCTCCAGAGGCGCCGCTGGACGATTACCACCAGCGCTCGCGCATTCACCTCATCGATGCGCTACCGTCCGACAGCTCGGGCTACCGGCTGGTCATCGTGGCAACCGGGCAGGAAAGTTTGCGTCTGAGCGCGCTTGCTTTTGCCTCCGCACATGCCATACCGGTCAACGCGGTCGACGATCCTGAAAACTGCACCGCCATCCTGCCGGCCATCGTGGATCGCGCGCCGATCACGATCGCCATCGGCTCCGGCGGCACGGCCCCGGAATTGGCACGCATGATCCGGAGCCGGATCGAGGCCATGCTGCCGCTGTCATTGGGACCGCTTGCGCAATTGGCCTCCGAACTCAAGGACTCGATTCGCAGCCGCTTCCCTCAGTTGCCCCACCGACGCCGGTTTCTCGGCTGGCTGTTCCGCGATGCACCGGCCGAAGCGATGCAGTGCGGTTCGCCGGCCCGGGCGCGCGAACTGGCGGCTCAGGCACTGGAAGATTCTGCCTTCGACACGACCGGCAGCGTGGCCCTGGTCGGGGCCGGGCCCGGCGATCCCGAACTGCTCACGCTCAAGGCGCTGCGCCTGATACAGGAAGCCGACGTGATCATTCACGACGCCCTGGTCGACCCGCGAATCCTCGACTATGCGCGCCGCGATGCCGACTTCATCGACGTCGCCAAGCGCGGCGGGAAATGCTCCACGCCGCAGCTTCGCATCAACAACCTGATGCTCGAACATGCACGGGCAGGCAGACGCGTGGTGAGGCTCAAAGGCGGCGATCCGCTGACCTTCGGCCGCGGCGGCGAGGAATTGCAGTTCCTTCGCAGCCACGGCATCGGCTATTCGGTCGTGCCCGGCATCACCGCGGCTTCCGGTTGCGCCGCCTACGCCGGCATTCCCCTGACCCATCGCGACCACGCGCACTCGGTGCACCTGGTCACCGCGCATGGCAGGAACTCGATCGACCGGCTGGACTGGACGTCGCTGGCCCGAGCGAACCAGACACTCGCCTTTTACATGGCGGTGTCAAGATTGGCCGAGGTGCAAGCCAACCTGCTCGCCCACGGTCAATTGACTTCTACATCGGTGGCCATCGTCGAAAACGGCGCGCGCCCCCGGCAACGGATATTGACCGGGCGTCTGGACGGGCTGCATGATCTGGCCGTGAGATACTCGGTCGAAAGCCCGGCCATGGTCTACGTAGGCAATGTTGCCGGACTTGCGGTGGATCTCCATTGGTACGGGGCACCATGCCTGACTTTGGGGGATTCCCTGCCCGCGCGTTCGGCTTCAGCATGACTCGTTCATGAATATAGGAAATTCTATGATTTACGATAACATCCTCCAAACGATTGGTAATACGCCGGTCGTGCGCATCAACACGCTCGCCCCGGAACACGTGAACCTGTTCGTCAAGATCGAGTTCTTCAACCCGATGGCCTCGGTCAAGGATCGCCTGGCCATTGGCATCATCGAAGACGCCGAGCGTCGCGGCGCGCTCAAACCCGGCCAGACCGTGGTCGAGGCCACTTCGGGCAACACCGGCATTGCGCTGGCGATGGTCTGCGCCGCGAAAGGCTACCCGTTCGTTTCCTTCATGGTCG
>Ga0209931_1000709_pt1 | contig 19436 bp, 19 predicted proteins | sample SalPonR1_B_D1_MG_FD_185697 | JGI IMG/M metagenome (GOLD analysis project Ga0209931, IMG submission 185697) | Salt pond soil microbial communities from South San Francisco under conditions of wetland restoration - Salt Pond MetaG R1_B_D1_MG... ...
CGGCGGCGTCATCTGGTCGCAGGATCTCTCCGCCGCGGCCACCGGGGCGCCGACGGTGCTTGGCGGCGAAGTCTACGTATCGGGCCGCGACGGCCGCGGATGGGCCATCGACACCGCGACGGGCGAGGTCGCCTGGAGCGTGGAGGCGACGCCGGGCGGCACGGCCGTGATCGGCGGGGCGGCGCCGGCGGCGACGGGCGAGGCGGTGGTGTTTCCGTTCGCGTCGGGCGAACTCGTCGCGGCGGCGCCAGGGACGGGGGCCGTGCTCTGGACGGCCTACGTCCTGGGCGAGCGGCTTGGCACGGTGATCGCGCGGGTCTCCGATATCACCGGCGACCCGGTAATCGCCGGCGGCCAGGTCTACGCGGGAAATCATTCGGGCCGGACGGCGGCGATCGCCTTCGGGACGGGTCAGACGGTCTGGACGGCGGATCACGGCGCGATGAGCCCCGTGGAGGTTTCCGCCGGGTCGGTGTTCCTCGTGTCCGATCGGAACCAGCTCGTGCGGCTCGACGCGTCGGACGGATCGGTCGTCTGGACCGCGGACCTGCCGCTCTTCGCCAACGAACGGGCCCGCCGCCGGAAGGACGTCTTCGCGCACTACGGGCCGCTGCTCGCGGGCGACCGGCTGATCGTGCCGTCTGACGACCGGTTGATCCGGTCCTTCGATCCGCAGTCGGGGCAGCTTCTGTCCACCGTCGAATTGCCGCGCGGGGCCAGTGCCGAGCCGGTCGTGGCGGGCGGCGTTCTCTACATCGTCACCGACGACGGCGTGCTTCGCGCTTTCCGGTGAGGGTTTTGCGGTGTAGACCGACGCCCTGATCCGGACAGGAGGGGCCATGCCGTTCACACTCGCCATCGTCGGGCGCCCCAATGTGGGCAAGTCGACGCTGTTCAACCGACTGGTCGGCAAGCGGCTCGCGCTGGTCGACGATCAGCCGGGCGTGACGCGCGACCTGCGCGAGGGAGAGGCGCGGCTTGGAGACCTGCGCTTCACGGTGATCGACACCGCGGGACTCGAGGAGGCGACCGACGACAGCCTTCAGGGACGGATGCGGCGGCTCACCGAGCGCGCGGTCGAGATGGCGGACGCCTGCCTCTTCATGCTCGACGCGCGGGTGGGCGTGACGCCGACGGACGAGGTGTTCGCGGACATCCTGAGGCGCAAGTCGGCGAAGGTGATCCTTGCCGCCAACAAGGCCGAGGGCCGCGCCGCCGATGCCGGCGTGCTGGAGGCCTACGCGCTGGGGCTGGACGAGCCGCTCCGGCTGTCCGCAGAACACGGCGAGGGGCTGGCCGAGCTCGCGGGCATTCTCAGGCCGATGGTCGACGCGGCGGAGGCGGCCGACGAGGTTCAGGCCCCGGCGATGAACCTCGACGTCGGCGAGGACGGCGAATTGACGGAGACCGCGCCGCAGCGGCCGCTTCAGGTGGCGATCGTCGGGCGTCCCAACGCGGGCAAGTCGACGCTGGTGAACACGCTTCTGGGCGAGGAACGGATGCTGACGGGCCCCGAGGCCGGCATCACCCGCGACGCGATCTCGGTCACGATGGACTGGGACGGCCGGGCCGTGCGGGTCTACGACACGGCCGGCATGCGGAAACGGGCCAAGGTTCAGGAGAAGCTCGAGAAACTGTCGGTGGGCGACGCGCTCCGCGCGGTGAAATTCGCGGAAGTGGTGGTGGTGCTTCTCGATGCCGAGATCCCGTTCGAGAGCCAGGATCTGCGCATCGCGGATCTGGCCGAGCGCGAGGGGCGCGCGGTCGTCGTGGCGGTGAACAAGTGGGATCTCGAGGACGACAAGCAGGGCAAGCTCAAGGCTCTGCGCGAGGCCTTCGAGCGGCTCCTGCCGCAACTGCGCGGTGCCCCGCTCGTGACGGTGTCCGCCAGGACCGGGCGCGGGCTCGACCGGCTTCGGCAAGCCGTGGTGACGGCGCATGACATCTGGAACCGGCGGATCACGACCGCGCGGCTCAACCAGTGGCTGGGCGCGATGCTGGAGGCGCATCCGCCGCCGGCGCCAGGGGGCAGGCGGATCAAGATGCGCTACATGACGCAGGTGAAGACGCGACCGCCGGGTTTCGTCGTGATGTGCTCGCACCCCGACAAGCTGCCAGAGAGTTATTCACGTTATCTTGTCAATGGGTTGCGGGACGACTTTGACATGCCGGGCACGCCGATCCGGCTGACGCTCAGAAGCCAGGCGGAGAAGAACCCCTACAAGGACAGGAAGGCGCCGGGACCGTCGAAGCTGAGAAAGCACCTCGCGAAGGGGCCGCGCAAAGACTGAACGCGGCGCCTCAGGCGGCCCGGCCGCGAAAGCCCTGGAGCGCGGTGATCAGCATGACGAGCGCGCCCACGCCCGACGCCCCGGCGAGGCCGATGTACCCGCCCCAGTTCGCCACCGCGACGGCGATGAGCGCCCAGGCGACGGCGAACCCGTATTCCGGCGCGGCGGGACGCAGGCTCTGCACGGTGAGCGCGATGCCGAGCGCGATCAGAAGGCCGATCCAGGCCCAGACGAAGCCGCCGCCGCCAACCCCGTATCCGGCGCCGAGAAGACCGAGCGAGACCACGCTCGCCGCCGTCAGCCAGCCCGCGTAGAGGCCGAGGGGCGCGATGAGGAGCCATCGGTCGCGGTCCCGCGGGGCGAGGAAGAGCGCCGCGAGCGCACCCGCGAGCATCAGCCAGATCAGGACAGTGGCCCAGAGCGGGCTCGCCTGCGCGACCGAGATCCAGGCCGCGCCCGGCGCGAGGGAGACGATGAGCGGCCAGCGGGTCCGGTCCCACCCTGGGTCGTCGGACCTGGCGAAGAGCCCGTAGGCCCCGTGCGCGACGAGCCAGAGGTAGATCAGGCCCCAGATCGAGAAGGCGTATCCCGCCGGCTGGATCGGCGGGTCGTCCTGCGGGATCGGGTAGCGGCTCGGATCGAAGCCGCCGAACCCGCCCGACCAGAGCGGGGCGGAGGCGAAGGCGAGCGCGGCCACGAAGACGAAGACCGCTTTCATGCGCATGGTATCCATGAGTCGCACCCTAACCGCGTCGAAGCCGCGCTTCCAGTGGCGGCATCCTGTTGGAGGCAAAGCGATTCTGCGCTAGAGATGGTTCCCGGGGTCAGACCCTTGGAGGGCGGTCGCCCGTGGGAAGTGGGGGGCAGAATTGAGCGTCTCGAACAACCAGAAGATCATTCGCGCCTTCATCCGGCCCTATTGCGAGAAGGACGACCGAATCGCCGCGGCGAGCTATTTCGGCTCCTACGCCGTCTTCTTCGCCCTTCTTTCCGGCGCGGCCCTGTCCTGGCCCCATCTCTGGGCCTTCGTGCCGCTCGCGATGTTCGCGGGTCTCGCCGGGGTCCGGCTCTACGTCCTGCAACACGATTGCGGGCATCATTCGCTGTTCCGCACGAAGCGGGCGAACGATCTCGCGGGTCACGGGTTGTCCCTCGTCACGCTCACGCCCTACCGGGCGATGCAGTACAATCACAACGTCCACCACTATTACGTGGGCAACCTCGACCACCGCGAGACCGGCGAGATCCACACGATGACGGTGGCCGAATGGCAGGCGGCGCCGTGGTGGGTGCGGGCGGGCTACCGGATCTACCGGAATCCCGCCTTCCTGATGCTGGCGGGCGGGATCTTCGTGTTCTTCCTGCACTACCGCTGGCCGAAGAGCACGATCAAGGCGGGCCTCTGGAAAGGGGTTCTGGCCCACAACGCGCTGCTCGGCGCATTCGTTCTGGCGCTTTACGGTGGCTTCGGCTGGGCGGGCGTCTGGGCCTATCTGGTCGCGGCTCTGACCGCCGCGCCAGTCGGCGTGTTCCTCGTCTATCTCCAGCACAATTTCGAGGACACGCACTGGGGCCACAAGCCGGAGCTCGACTTCGCGGAGGCGACGCTCGAAGGGTCGTCCTGCCTCGATCTCGGCTGGTGGTTCGATCTCGCAACGGGCTGCATCGCCTATCACGACATCCACCATTTCAACCCCGCGATCCCGTCCTACCGGCTGCGCCGGTGCCATCGGGCGCTGCGCGAGGTCGTGCCGATGCGCACGATCGGCTGGCCCGAGGCGATCCGCAGCTTCACGCTCAAGCTCTGGGACGAGGAGGCGGGGCGGCTGGTGCCGTTCCCGAAGGCGCCGGCGCGGGCGGCGCAGGCGGTGGCGGCGGAATAGGAAAGGGGGCTCCGCCCCCGTCCCGGCCGCAGGCCGGGCCTCCCCCGGAGTATTTCCACCGAGATGAAGCGGGTGGTCAGGCGAGGGTGCCGTCGGGCGCGATCCCGGTCCGGCCGCCGAGATAGGGGTGCAGGGCGGCGGGCAGGTCCACCGAGCCGTCGGCCTGCTGGCCGTTCTCCAGAACGGCGATCAGACAGCGCCCGACGGCGAGGCCGGAGCCGTTCAGCGTATGGACGAAGTCGGGCTTGCCGCCAGCCTCGGGGCGGAAGCGCGCGTTCATCCGGCGGGCCTGGAAGTCGCCGCAGACCGAGACTGAGGAGATCTCGCGATAGGCGCCCTGACCCGGCAGCCAGACCTCGATATCATGGGTCTTGCGCGCGCCGAAGCCCATGTCGCCGGTGCAGAGCACGACCGTGCGGTAGGGCAGGCCGAGGCGCTCGAGAATGTCCTCGGCGCACCGCGTCATCCGCTCGTGTTCCTCGAGCGAGCGGTCGGGACGGGTGATCGAGACCATCTCGACCTTCTCGAACTGGTGCTGGCGGAGCATGCCGGCGGTGTCCTTGCCCGCGCTGCCGGCTTCGGAGCGGAAGCAGAGGGTGTGGGCGGTGAGCCGGATCGGGAGCGCGGCCTCGTCGAGGATCTCGCCCGCGACGGTGTTCGTGAGGGTGACTTCCGAGGTCGGAATCAGCCACCAGCCGTTCGTGGTGCGGTAGCTGTCCTCGGCGAACTTCGGCAACTGGTTGGTGCCGAGCATCGCCGCGTCGCGGACGAGGACGGGGGTCATCGTCTCGGTGAGGCCGTTTTCGGTGGTGTGGACGTCGAGCATGAACTGCGCGAGCGCGCGGTGGAGGCGGGCCATGGCGCCCTGCAGGACGACGAAGCGGGAGCCCGAGAGCTTCGCGGCGGTCTCGAAATCCATGCCCGGCGTCGCGGCCGGGATCTCGAAGTGCTCCTTCGGCGCGAAGTCGAAGGCGCGGGGCTCGCCCCAACGGCGGATCTCGACGTTGTCGTCTTCGTTCTCGCCGTCGGGGATCTCGTCGAGGGGGAGGTTGGGCAGGCCCATGAGAAGGTCCGTCAGCCGCTGGTCTTCGGCCCTGGCCTCCTCCTCGAGACGGGCGACCTCGTCCTTCTTCTCGGTCACGAGCGTGCGCAGGCGCTCGAACTCGGCCTCGTCGCCTTTCGCCTTGGCCGCGCCCACCTCCTTCGACGCCGCGTTGCGATCGGCCTGCGCCTTCTCGGCGTCGGTGATCTTCGCCCGGCGCGCCGCGTCGATGGCCAGCACCTCGGCCGCGACGCTCTCCAATCCCCGGCGGCGCATCGCGGCGTCGAAGGCTTGCGGGTTTTCGCGGATCGCGCGGATGTCGTGCATGGGGCCGCCTCAGTCCTTGGCGCGTTCGACGTACGTCGCGTCTTCGGTGTTGACGACGACGCGGGTGCCCGCGCTGACATGCGGGGGCACCATGACGCGTACGCCGTTGTCGAGCGTGGCGGGCTTGTAGGAGGACGAGGCGGTCTGGCCCTTCACGACCGGTTCCGTCTCGACGATCTCGCCGACGACCTTCTGCGGCAGTTCCATCGCGATCGCGGCGCCCTGGTAGGTCTTGACGGAGCAGCGGATGCCCTCTCCGAGCCAGACCTTCGCGTCGCCCACCACGTCCTCGGGGATCGTGATCTGCTCGAAGGTCTCGGGCTCCATGAAGTGATAGCCCTCGCCGTCGTCGTAGAGGTAGTCGTAGTCGCGCTCGTCCACATGCGCGCGCTCGACCTGATCGGTCGTCTTCCAGCGCTCCGACACCTTGGTGCCGTCGGCGATCCGGCGCATGTCGACCTGGGTGACCGGCGTCCCCTTGCCGGGGTGGAAGTTCTGGGCGGAGAGGATGACGTAGAGCTTGTCGCCGATCTCCACGACGTTGCCCTTGCGAAGCTGCGAGGCGATGACTTTCACGGGTGCGTCCTTTTCGTTCCTGCGCGGGCGGTGTAAGCCCTTCGGGACAGATTTGCGGGCACCTAGCGCATCTCGTGCGAAATCGCCAGATCAAAGCCGTGGAGCCGGGCATGAGCCGAAACGAGACCGCAACGCCGTGGTGGGACCGGGAGCGCCATGCCGACCGGCGGCCGCTCCTGCTCGCCCGGAACCGGATCATGGCGGCGGTCCGGGACTGGTTCTTCGCGGAAGGCTTCGTCGAGGTCGACCCGGCCGCGCTTCAGGTCAGCCCGGGCAACGAGGCGCATCTTCACGCCTTCTCCACCGCGGCGGTCGACGACGCGGGCGCGGCCCGGCGCATGTTCCTCCACACGAGCCCCGAATTCGCGATGAAGAAGCTCCTCGCGGCGGGGGAGGAGCGCATCTTCTGCCTGTCGCACGTCTGGCGGAACCGGGAGCGGGGCGTGCTCCACGCGCCCGAGTTCACCATGCTGGAGTGGTACCGGGCGGGGGAGCCCTACGACGTGTTGATGGCCGATTGCGGGCACATCCTGCGGTTGGCGGGAGAGGCGGCGGGCGCGGAGGAGTTCCGGTTCCGCGACCGGACCTGCAGCCCCTACGGCACGCCGGAGAGGGTGGACGTCGCCGACGCGGTGCGGCGGCACGCGGGGGTCGACCTCCTAGCGACGCTGGGCGATGCCGGGGCGCTCGCCGCTGCGATGGCGGGCGCGGGCGTGTCGGCGGGACCGGGCGAGGGGTGGTCCGACCTGTTCTCGCGGCTTCTCGTCGCAAGGATCGAGCCGGGTCTGGGCCATGGGCGGGCGACCGTGCTCGACCACTATCCCGCCTCGGAGGCGGCGTTGGCGCGACCGGTTCCGGAGGATCCGCGCCTGGCGGAGCGGTTCGAGCTCTACGCCTGCGGAGTGGAGCTCGCCAACGGGTTCGGGGAACTGACCGACCCGGCCGAGCAGCGCCGCCGCTTCGAGGCCGAGATGGACGAGAAGGCGCGGGTGCACGGCGACCGCTATCCGCTCGACGAGGAGTTCCTGTCGGCGCTGGCCCTTATGCCGCCGGCGTCGGGATGCGCGCTGGGCTTCGACCGTCTGGTGATGCTCGCCACCGGCGCGCCGCGCATCGACGACGTGATGTGGGTGCCGGTCGGATAAATCGGTCAGCCTCTGCGGAACCCGCCCCTTGCTTGCCAAGCCCCGGACCCACAGATAGGGTGCGCGCCAATCCGAAACGGGGGTCTCGAGGCCCCGCCATTCAACGGGGTTTTCTGCCGATGTTTGCAACGCCTGCCTACGCGCAAGCGGCCGGAGGAGCCGGGAGCGCTTTCGCGAGCTTCGTCCCGCTCATCCTGATCTTCGCGATCATGTATTTCCTTCTGATCCGTCCGCAGCAGAAGAAGGTGAAGGAGCACCAGGCGATGGTGGCCGCGCTGCGCCGGGGCGACCAGGTCGTGACCCAGGGCGGCGTCATCGGCAAGGTGAGCAAGGTCAAGGAGGACGGCTCGAACGAGATCGAGGTCGAAATCGCCGAGGGCGTGAAGATCCGCGTCGTCAAGAACACCGTCGCGCAGGTTCTCAACAAGACCGAACCCGCGACCTGACGAGGCAGGAAAATGCTTCAGATCGCCCTCTGGAAGCGGGTCATCATCCTCGGGCTTTGTGCTCTCGGGCTGATGCTCGCGCTCCCGAACGCCTTCTACGACCGGGTCGAGACCCATAATGACGCCGTTGCGGAGATCGAGGCGCAGGGCGCCACGCCGGAAAGACTCGCGGCTGTGGAGAACTGGCCGGAATGGATGCCGTCGAGCCTCGTCAATCTGGGGCTCGATCTCCGCGGCGGGGCGCATCTTCTCGCCGAGGTCCACGTCGAGGACGTCTATGCCGACCGCATGGACGCGCTCTGGCCCGAGGTGCGGGACGCGCTGCGCGACGAACGGGACGCGGTCGGCACGATCCGGCGACAGGACAGTCCGCCGGACGAGTTGCGGGTCCGCATCTCGCGCCCCGAAGGCCTTGCGCGGGCGATGGAGGTGGCGCGCGATCTCGCGACGCCGGTCGCCTCCTTCACCGGGATCGGCGCGTCGGACATCGTCGTGTCGGGGGAGGGCGACGAACTCGTCGTGTCCCTGTCGCCCGAGGAAAAGCAGGCGACGGACGACCGCACGATCCAGCAGTCGCTCGAGATCATCCGCCGCCGGGTCGACGAGGTCGGCACGCGGGAGCCGACGATCCAGCGGCAGGGCGCGGACCGGATCCTGATCCAGGTGCCGGGGATCGGCTCGGCGGCGGAACTCAAGGCGCTGATCGGCACGACCGCCCGGCTGACGTTCAACCCCGTTGTCGGGCGGACGTCGGATCCCGACGCGGACCCCGGCGGGCGCAACGTGATCTATCCCTCGATGGACGAGGAGGGGACCTACTACATCCTCGAACCGACCCCGGTCGTCACGGGCGAGGAACTGACCGACGCGCAGCCCGCCTTCGACCAGAACGGGCGACCGGCCGTCAACTTCCGGTTCAACCCGTCGGGCGCGCGGAAATTCGGAGACTATACTGCGCAGAACATCGGGTCGCCGTTCGCGATCGTGCTCGACGACGAGGTGATCTCGGCGCCGGTGATCCAGGATCACATCGCGGGCGGATCGGGGATCATCACGGGCCGGTTCTCCGTCGAGGAATCGACGCAGCTTGCCGTGCTTCTGCGCGCGGGCGCGCTGCCGGCGGAACTTACCTTCCTCGAGGAGCGGACGGTCGGGCCCGAACTGGGGCAGGACAGCATCGACGCGGGACAGACGGCGGCGCTCGTGGCGCTCTTCGCCGTCCTCGTCCTCATCATCCTGTCCTACGGGCTCTTCGGCGTCTTCGCCTCGGTGGCTCTCCTGATGAACGTCTTCCTGATCTTCGGCATCCTGTCGGCGATCGGGGCCACCCTGACCCTGCCCGGCATCGCGGGCATCGTGCTGACGATCGGCATGGCGGTGGATGCGAACGTGCTGGTGTTCGAGCGGATCAGGGAGGAGCTGAAGACGGCCAAGGGGCCGGCGCGGGCGATCGAGCTGGGCTACGAGAAGGCGCTCTCGGCCATCGTCGACGCCAACATCACCACGTTCATCATCGCGGCGATCCTGTTCACGCTGGGCTCGGGCCCGGTGCGTGGCTTCGCCGTGACGCTCGGCATCGGAATCCTCACCTCGGTCTTCACCGCGATCTTCGTCACGCGGCTCCTGATCGTGTTGTGGTTCGAGCGGCGCCGGCCGAAGCGGATAGAGGTCTGAGCCCATGCGTCTGAAACTCGTACCCGCCAACACGGCCTGGGATTTCTTCAAATACGCCCGGCTGACATTCGGCGCGTCCGTCATCGCGATGGTGCTGTCGTTCGCCATCTGGCTCGCGATGGGGCTGAACTTCGGGATCGACTTCCTCGGCGGCACGACGATCCGCACCGAGTCGGCCCAGTCCGTGGACGTGGGCGCCTACCGCGACGCGATTCAGGCCCTCGAGCTCGGCGACGTGGCGATCAGCGAAGTCTTCGATCCGACGTTCGGGCCCGACCGGAACGTGGCCCAGATCCGGATCCAGGCGCAGGAGGGCGAAGAGGCGATCACGCCCGAGACAATCCGGGCGGTGCAGGACGCGCTGCGCGCGATCGACCCGGAGATGGAGTTTCCGCTGGTCGAGAGCGTGGGCCCGAAGGTGTCGGGCGAACTGGTCTGGACGGCGATCCTCGCGGTCGGCGCGTCGCTCGCAGCGATCCTGATCTACATCTGGCTCCGGTTCGAATGGCAGTTCTCGGTCGGCGCGGTCGTCGCGCTGATCCACGATGTGCTGCTGACCATCGGGATCTTCTCGCTGTTCCAGATCCGCTTCGATCTCGCGACCATCGCCGCGCTCCTCACCATCGTGGGGTACTCGATCAACGACACCGTCGTGATATTCGACCGGCTGCGGGAGAACCTCATCAAGTACAAGAAGAAGGCGCTGCGCGACGTGATGAACCTCAGCGTGAACGAGACGCTGTCGCGCACCGTGATGACCTCGGGCACCACGCTCGTGGCGCTCATCGCGCTTCTGATCCTCGGCGGCGACGTGATTCGCGGCTTCGTCTTCGCGATCACCTGGGGCGTCGTGGTCGGCACCTATTCGTCCGTTTTCGTGGCGAAGAACATCGTTCTGATCCTCGGCACCAAGCGTGACTGGTCGAAGCCCGACGCGGGCGCGGGCACGCAGTTCGGCAACGTCGATGCCTGACGTGCTGGCCCTGGCGCAGGGCGCGCCGGGGCTCGCGATGCTGGCGGCGCTGACCTTCTGCGCGGGGGCGGTCTACGGCTTCGCCGGATTCGGCGCGGCGCTGCTTTTCATGCCGCTCGCCACGCTGATCGTGCCGCCGGTCGTCGCGGTTGCGGCGCTGTCGGTCGCGGCGCCCGGATCGGCGATCACCGTGCTTCCTGAAGCGTGGCGACAGTCCGACCGCCGGGCGGCCGCGATCATGCTCGGCGCCGCCGTGGTCTTCGCCCCGGCAGGCATCTGGATTCTTCGCGTCGTCGATCCGGTCCTGATCCGCTGGGCGGTCTCCGCCATCGTCCTCGCCACGCTGGCCGCGCTGCTCACCGGCTGGCGCTATCGCGCCGTGCCGGGGCCACGGACGTGGGGCGGGGTTGGTGCGGGCGTCGGACTGGTCGGCGGGGCGACGGGACTCAACGGGCCGGTTCTTGTGCTGTTCCAGCTTGCCGGAGGCGATCCCGCCGCCCGGACGCGAGCCAATGCCATCGTCGTGCTGACGCTGTCGAGCATCGCCTTTCTGCCGATTTTCGCCCTTCAGGGCGCGCTGCCGATCCCCGTCCTCCTGCTGGGCCTCGCCCTTTTCGTGCCCTACGCGCTCGGCACCCTCGTCGGCCGTTGTTTCTTCGAACCCGAGCGGGCGACGCTGTACCGCGGGATCGCCTACGGGATCATCGGCACCGCAGGGGTTTTGGGCTTGCCGGTCTTCGGCTAGACTTCGGCACATGCGACTGACCGAAATCCAGTACACCGACGCGACGCCCGTCGACGGCTATGGGCCGGGCTACTTCCGGATCTCCGGCACGGCGCACGATGCGCCGCTGGCCGTATTGCCCTCGGGCGTCACGGGCTGGGGCGGCTACGACGACCGCGACACGCTGCTCGCCGCGGCGGACGAGATCGACGTTCTCCTCGTCGGCACCGGCCCCGAGATCGCCCATATCCCGCGCACCTTGCGCGACCCGCTCGAGGCGGCGGGGATCGGCGTCGAGGTCATGGCCTCGCCCGCGGCCTGCCGGACGTTCAACGTGCTGCTCTCCGAGGGACGGCGCGTCGGCGTGGCGCTCCTGCCGGTCTGAGGAAAAGTGGCGCCGGGCCGTGGACTTCCGGAAGCGGTGCGGGAATAGTCCCCGCCGATTGAAGCGGGGGGACGCGGTGGAGCTTGTCGTATCCGATCTGACCGTTGCACGCGGCGGCGTGCCGGTGCTGTCCGGCGTGTCGTTCCGCATGGGCGCGGGGGAGGTCGCGCTTCTGCGGGGGCCGAACGGGTCGGGGAAGACGACGCTGCTCCGGACGCTGGCCGGGCTTCAGCCCGCGCTCGACGGGAAAGTGTCCCTGCCACCGGAGGAAATCGCCTACGCCGCCCATGCCGACGGATTGAAGGCGACGCTGACGGTGGCGGAGAACCTGTCGTTCTGGGCGTCGGTCTACGGGACCGGAGCGATCGACGGAGCGCTCGAGCGGTTCAGGCTCAGCGAGCTTGCGCGCCGGCCGGCGCAGAACCTGTCGGCCGGGCAGAAGCGGCGGCTCGGGCTGGCGCGGCTCCTGGTCACGGGGCGAAAGGTCTGGCTCCTGGACGAGCCCACCGTTTCGCTTGACAGCGCGAGCGTCGGGATCTTCGCGGCAGCCGCGCGGGCGCATCTCGACGCGGGAGGGCTCGCGCTCATCGCGACGCATATCGACCTCGGCTTCGAGGCGCGCGAGATCGACGTCACGGCCTTCCGGGCCACCGCGCGGCAGGGCGGCGCCTTCGACGAGGCCTTCGCGTGATCGCGCTCCTGCTCCGCGATCTGCGCCTCGCGATCCGGGCGGGCGGCGGCTTCGGCCTCGCGCTCGCCTTCTTCCTGATCGTCGTGACGCTCGTGCCGTTCGGGGTCGGGCCGGACGAGGCGGTGCTGTCGGTCATCGCGGCGGGCATCCTCTGGGTGGGCGCGCTGCTGGCGTGTCTTCTGTCGCTCGACAGGATCTTCGCGCTCGACTGGGAAGACGGGTCGCTCGATCTGCTGGCGACGGCGCCGGTGCCGCTCGAGGGCGTCGTGGCGGTGAAGGCGCTGGCGCACTGGGTCACCACGGGACTGCCATTGACGCTGGCCGCGCCGGTGTTCGGCGTGCTGCTGAACCTGCCCGTTGCGGGCTACGCGATGCTGGTGTTGACGCTGGCGCTGGGAACCCCGGCGCTTTCGGTGATCGGGGCGTTCGGGTCGGCCCTGACGGTGGGGCTGCGGCGGGGTGGCCTGCTCCTGTCGATCCTGGTCCTGCCGCTTTACGTGCCGACGCTCATCTTCGGAGCCGAGGCGGTGCGGCGGGCCTCGGATGGACTCGCCTACGAGGCGCCGTTGCTGATGCTCGCGGGGATCACCGCGGGGTCGGTGGCGCTGCTGCCGTTCGCCGCTGCGGCGGCGCTCCGCGTCAATCTGCGCTAGGGGCTGACGGGCATGTGTCTTGTGGGCGAAATCTCTGGAGATTAGATAGGGTTCATGTCGGTCTGGGAATTCGCGAACCCGCGCAAGTTCATGGCGCTGAGCGCGGCGACGAGCCCTTGGCTCTTCGCCGCGGCGCTCGTCTGCCTCGTCGTCGGGCTCGTTTGGGGGTTCTTCTTCACACCGGATGATTTCCGGCAGGGGTCGACCGTCAAGATCATCTACGTCCACGTCCCCTCGGCCATGATGGCGATCAACGCCTGGGCGATGATGCTGGTCGCCTCGCTGATCTGGCTGATCCGGCGGCACCACGTCAGCGCGCTCGCGGCCAAGGCTGCGGCGCCGGTGGGTATCGTCTTCACGCTGATCGCGCTCTTCACCGGGGCAATCTGGGGGCAGCCGATGTGGGGGACGTGGTGGGCGTGGGATCCCCGGCTCACGTCGTTCCTGATCCTGTTCCTGTTCTATCTCGGCTACATGGCGCTCTGGTCGGCGATCGAGGACCCGGACACGGCGGCGGACCTCACATCGGTCCTCTGTCTCGTGGGGTCGGTCTTCGCGATCCTCAGCCGCTACGCGGTGAACTTCTGGAACCAGGGGCTGCACCAGGGCGCGACGCTGTCGCTCGACGCCGAGGAGAACATACACGACGTCTTCTGGTATCCGCTGCTCGTTGCGATCGCGGGCTTCATCCTGCTGTTCGTGGCGCTGGTCTTCTACCGGACGCGAACCGAGATCCGTGCGCGGAGGCTCCACGCGATCGGACTCAAGGAACGGATGGCATGATGCCGGATCTGGGAAAATATGCGGTCGAGGTTCTGTCGGCCTATGGGGTGACGATCGGACTTCTGATCGTGATCGTGGCGCTGAGCATGGTGCGCGACCGCCGGGTGAAGCGCGATCTCGAAGATGCGGAGGCGCGGCACCGTCGTGGCTAGAGTGTCGCCGCTCATGATCCTGCCGCCGGTGATCTTCGCGGGTCTCGCCGCGATGTTCTATCTCGGCATGCAGCGGGAGGACCCGAACGCGCTGCCGTCCGTGCAGATCGGCCGCGAGGCGCCGCCGATGCAGCTGACGCAACTCGGGGGGGAGATGCCCTTCGACGACGCGGCGCTCCGCGCACCGGGCGTGAAGCTCGTGAACTACTGGGCGAGCTGGTGCGCGCCCTGCCGGGTGGAACACCCTCACCTGACGGACCTGGCCGAGGAAGGCATTCCGATCTACGGGATCAACTACAAGGACGACGCGGAGAAGGCGATGGCGTTCCTCGCCGAGCTTGGCAATCCCTATGTGGCGATGGGCGCGGACGAAACCGGGCGCACCGCGATCGACTGGGGCGTCTACGGGGTGCCCGAGACCTACGTGATCGACGGCGACGGCAAGGTGGTGCTGCGCTTCGCGGGTCCGGTGACGCAGCGGAGCCTCGAGACGCAGATCCGTCCCGCGATCGCGGCTGCGTCCGAGTGACCCCGCGTGTCGCAAGCCGCTTCGACGCGGCCTGAGCGACGCGGGTGACGCGGAACGGCCGCGCACCCGCCGGGACCGCGCCCCCAATCACCGGCCGAAGCTCGACCGGCGGCGGTGCCCGACGGGCTCGCTCCAGAGGCGCAAGGCGCCTAGAGCGAACCGGCTGCAGCGAGCAGAACGAAAACCAGGAAAAGACCCAATTCGGTTACCGGAACGCTAACCGGCAAGCGAAATGTGACTGGTGTTACTCGTCCATCCTTCTCACTCATCACGTCCCCCAGCCCGTAGGAACTCTTGCCGCGTCCGGTCGCCGATTGCGAGGATTCGTTCGGCCGCTAACGGCATTTTGCACTGCCGGGATACGATGCGGCCGCCCGCGCGGGGATGTTTCCGCGCCTGCCGCGCGGTCTGGCCCAGAGCCTGTAGCCCCCTGAAACGGTGAGGATTTCACCGGTCACGAAAGCGGACTGGATCGGAAAGAAAAACGGCCGCTCGGCGAGGAGCGGCCCGGGATCCGTCGACTGCCAGGTCAGCGCGACGTCGTGGTCACGACCGAGATCGGCGGCGATGCCGCGGCCGATGCCGCGGGTGGCCCCCGTGACGAGGACCACCCGGCGCGCCATCAGGCGGCCTTGGCGAGATTTCTCAGCACGTAGTGCAGGACGCCGCCGTTCTCGATGTATTCGATCTCGACCGCGGTATCGATCCGGCAGCGGATGTCGATCGTCTTCTCGGTCCCGTCGGCGTAGGTGATCGTGCAGGGCACGGTCTCGAGCGGCTTGATCGTGTCGAGGCCGTGGATCGAAACGGTCTCGTCCCCCTTGAGCCCGAGCGACCTGCGTGTGTCGCCGCCGGTGAATTCGAAGGGAATGACGCCCATGCCGACGAGGTTCGACCGGTGGATGCGCTCAAAGCTTTCGGCGACGACCGCCTTGACGCCCAGAAGCGCCGTGCCCTTGGCCGCCCAGTCGCGCGACGAACCCGCGCCGTACTGTTCGCCCGCGAAGATCACGAGCGGCGTGCCCTGGTCCTGCCAGGCCATCGCCGCGTCGAAGATCGCGGTCTGCTGGCCGTCGGGGCCGAGCGTGTAGCCGCCCTCGACGCCGTCCAGCATCTCGTTGCGGATGCGGATGTTGGCGAAGGTGCCGCGCATCATCACCTCGTGGTTGCCGCGCCGCGATCCGTAGGAGTTGAATTCGCGCGGAGTGACCTGACGATCGGTGAGGTAGCGGCCGGCGGGGGTGGTTTCCTTGAACGAACCGGCCGGGCTGATGTGATCGGTCGTCACCATGTCGCCGAGGATCGCGAGCACCTTCGCGTCCTCGATATTGGTGATCGTGCCGGTCTCCATCGTGATGCCCTGGAAGTACGGCGGGTTCTGGACGTAGGTCGAGGAGGGCGGCCAGTCGTAGGTCAGGTTCTCGGTGGTCTCGACGCCGCGCCACTTTTCGTCGCCCTTGAAGACATCGGCGTATTTCGACTGGAACGCCTCGCGCGTCACGGTCCTCTCGACCAGTTCCGCGATCTCCTTCTGGGACGGCCAGAGATCCTTCAGATAGACGTCCTTGCCGTCCGGCGTCTGCGCGATCGGGTCCGTGGTGATGTCGATGTTCATGTCGCCGGCGAGCGCGTAGGCCACGACGAGCGGCGGAGAGGCGAGATAGTTCGCTCGCACGTCGGGGCTGATCCGGCCCTCGAAGTTCCGGTTGCCCGACAGCACCGAGACAGCGATCAGGTCATTGTCGCTGATCGCCTTCGAGATCTCCGGCTGAAGCGGCCCGGAGTTGCCGATGCAGGTCGTGCAGCCGTAGCCCACGAGGTTGAAGCCGATGGCGTCGAGATCCTCCTGGAGGCCGGCGGCCTCGAGATAGGCGGACACCACCTGCGATCCCGGCGCGAGCGAGGTCTTGACCCAGGGCTTCCTGTCCAGCCCCATCTCGCGCGCCTTGCGCGCCACGAGGCCCGCGCCGATCATCACGTAGGGGTTGGAGGTATTCGTGCAGGAGGTGATCGAGGCGATCACCACCGAGCCGTCTCGGATCTCGTAGTTTTCGCCTTCGACCTTGGCGGTCTTGCGCGGGTCGATGAGCGCATCGGGCGTCGGACCCTCGGCCGCCATATCGTTGGCGGCGACGCCTTCGTCCTCGCCCCGGTACTCGGCCACGACATCGAAGAAGGATTGCGCGGCACGGTCGAGGGGCGTGTGGTCCTGCGGCCGTTTCGGACCGGAGATCGCGGGCACGACGGTCGACATGTCGAGTTCCAGCGTGTCGGTGTAGACCGGATCGTAGTCCGGTCCGCGCCACATGCCGTTCTCCTTGGCGTAGGCCTCGACGAGGGCCACCGTCTCTTCGCTGCGCCCGGTCTGGTTGAGGTAGCGCAGCGTCTCGTCGTCGATCGGAAAGAAGCCGCAGGTCGCGCCGTATTCGGGGGCCATGTTGCCGATGGTCGCCCTGTCGGCGAGCGGCACGTGATCGAGCCCGGAGCCGTAGAATTCCACGAACTTGCCGACGACGCCCTTCTTGCGAAGCATCTCCACGACCTTGAGGACGAGGTCGGTCGCCGTCGTGCCCTCGGGCATCCGGCCGGTGAGCTTGAAGCCCACGACCTCGGGGATGAGCATCGAGATCGGCTGGCCCAGCATCGCGGCCTCGGCCTCGATCCCGCCCACGCCCCAGCCGAGCACGGCGGCGCCGTTGACCATCGTCGTGTGGCTGTCGGTGCCGACGAGGGTGTCGGGATAGGCCACCTCTTCGCCGTTCTGGTCGGCGTCGGACCAGACGGTCTTGGCGAGGTATTCGAGGTTCACCTGGTGGCAGATGCCGGTGCCTGGGGGCACGACGCGGAAGTTGTTGAACGCCTTCTGGCCCCACTTGAGGAAGACGTAGCGCTCCATGTTGCGCTCGTATTCGCGGTCCACGTTCATCTGGAATGCGCGGGGATTGCCGAATTCGTCGATCATGACCGAGTGGTCGATGACGAGGTCGACGGGATTGAGCGGGTTGATCTTGTCGGGATCGCCGCCGAGCGCCACGATCCCGTCGCGCATCGCGGCGAGGTCGACGACTGCCGGAACCCCGGTGAAGTCCTGCATCAGCACGCGGGCGGGGCGGTAGGCGATCTCGCGCGGGTTCTTGCCGTTCTTCTCGGCCCAGTCGGAGAACGCCTTTATGTCGTCGACGCTGACCGTCTTGCCGTCCTCGAAGCGAAGCATGTTCTCGAGCACCACCTTGAGCGCGGCGGGCAGTCGCGTGAACTGGCCGAGGCCGGCCTCCTCGGCGGCGGGGATCGAATAGTAGGCGTAGGTCTTGCCGCCCGCGCTGAGCTTGCGGCGGGTCTTTGACGTGTCTTGTCCGACGGTGATTGGCATGGGTGCGACTCCTCGTTGCCGAGCCTCTGCCCAGCACGTAGCGGTATCGACCCCCTTCGATCAAGGGGGTGCGGCAATTTTGTATACCATTGTGCACAGAATGAGCGGCACTTTTCGCGGCCTCCGGGTCACATGCTCTCGCTAATCGTTGATTGGTGTTTCAGGGCCCTCTGGCCTAATGAGTCTCGGCGGGGGACAGAAGGGCATGGCGATGCGACGGCTAATCGGAACGATCCTTGCTGCCTGGACGGCTCTGGCGGGTGCGGCGCAGGCTGACGGCGCCGTCGTGGTCGAACTCTACACCTCGCAGGGATGTTCCTCGTGCCCGCCGGCGGACGCTCTGCTGGGCGAGCTTGCCGGGCGCGACGATGTGATCGCGCTCGCGCTGCATGTGGATTACTGGGACTACATCGGCTGGGCCGACGAAATGGCGCGGCCCGAGCACACCGCGCGCCAGAAGGCCTATGCGATCGCCTCGGGAAAGCGGATGGTCTACACCCCGCAGATGGTGATCGGCGGGGTCGATCACGTCACGGGTTACAAGCCGATGCAGGTCGCCGATCTGATCCGCAAGCACGAGGCGGCGCAGCACCCCGTGACGCTCAGCGTCCGGCGCGAGGACGAGCGCATCATGATCGAGGCGCGCGCGACCGGACCGGTCGACGTCCCGGTCGTCGTGCAGGTGGCGCGCTTTCTTCCCAAGAGGACGGTGGCGATCAAGCGGGGCGAGAACGCCGGCAAGACCCTCGATTACCACAACATCGTCGATCTATGGGCCGAGATCGGCGAGTGGAACGGACGGGGAACCTATTCGGCCACGGCGCGGGTCGCCGGAGATCAGCCTGTCGCCGTGATCCTCCAGGAAGCCGGTCACGGCGCGGTGCTGGCCGCGGCGCGCGCCCGCTGATCGCCCTCGTCCTCGCGGTCGGGCTTCCAGCGACGGTGAATCCAGAACCACTGGTCCATGTGCCGGCGCACCTCGGCCTCGAGGCTGTCGTTGATCGCCTGCGTCATCGCCACGGGATCGGTGTGCGGGATTTCCCCGTCCACCACCAGATCGAAGTCGAGCCCGCCCACGCGCCGCCGCCCGTAGATCGGGAAGACCCGCGCGCCGTATTTCATCGCCCACTCCGACACCGAGGTCGAGGTCTTGGCGGGCTTGCCGAAGAAGGTCACTGGCGCTCCGCCCGAGACGTAGATGTCGGTCAGCACGCCAAGCGTATTGCCCTTCGCGAGGAAGCGGATCATCTCGACGAGGCCGCGGCGGGTCGCGGGGAACACGGGGGCTTCGGCGTCTGCCATGGCGGCGACGTAGTGTTCGTTGAAGCGCGCGTTGCTCATCGGCCGGTAAAGCGCGCCGAGTTGAACGCCCCGGGTCGCGAGGGCCGCGCGCGGCACGAGATAGTTTCCGTAGTGCCCGGTCACGAGCAGGATCGGCCCGCCGTCGTCGAGCGCTGCCGACAGCGCCTCGGCCCCGGGGCCGGACAGGGGCGTGTCCCTGACGTGCTCGGCGAAGCGCGCGGAGGAATACATCTCGATCAGCGTGCGTCCCGCGTTGTCGGGGACGGCGCGAGCGATGCGGCGGACTTCGGCCTCGCCGAGCTCGGGGCAGACGTAGGCGAGATTTTCTCGGATCCGGCCGGTCCATCCCGCAAGCGGCGCGATGAGACGCGAGGCGATCCATCCCGTCGCGGGAACGCGCCAGCGGTACGGCAGGACGAGCATGGCCGCGAGAAGCCCGCGAATCGCGATGTCGACCGCCTTGTCCTTGATGTCTTTCCGCGTTCCCGCC
>Ga0209931_1000713_pt1 | contig 19407 bp, 17 predicted proteins | sample SalPonR1_B_D1_MG_FD_185697 | JGI IMG/M metagenome (GOLD analysis project Ga0209931, IMG submission 185697) | Salt pond soil microbial communities from South San Francisco under conditions of wetland restoration - Salt Pond MetaG R1_B_D1_MG... ...
AGGCCTCGTCAATATGATTCTTCTGACCTGTTTCTTTTTTAAAGCTCTTACAGCCAGAGCAACTCCGGTGTAGGTTTTACCGGTACCTGCCGGACCGATGGCAAATACCATATCATTTGTTTTGGTCAATTCTACCAGTTTTCTTTGGTTGGCAGTCTGGGCTTTGATGTTTCTACCACCAACGCCATGCACCAATACATCTGAAGCACTTTCGGGTGTGGTGTAATCTGCGGAAGATTCACTGGTTAATATGCGCTCAATACTATTTTCGTCAATTTGGTTAAACTTTCCATAATGATCGAGTATCATGGCAAAGCGTTTGTCAAATTCTTCCAAACGTTCATCATGACCATAGACCTTTATTTTATTGCCTCTTGCAACAATTTTAAGTTTGGGAAAGTAGGATTTGATCAGCTCCATATTTACATTGTGATGACCAAAGAAATCCTTAGGATTGATGTCGGTGAGTTCTAAAATGAGTTCGTTCAAAAAATGGTTTTTAATAATTACTCTTCAAATTTAATTAAATTAATATTTAGAGGCTTATGCTTTAGTGTAAAGTTGATGTGAAATTTTAGTTAGGTTAGGGGAGATTTGATAGATGGGACACTCTGACTCTGACTCTGAAAGAACACTTCAATAAACTCAGTGCAGCGATTCAGAGTGACAAATAGATTTGTCAATGCTGAACTGGTTTCAGCATCCATTCATCCTGTCAATGCTGAACTGGTTTCAGCATCCATTCATCTTGTCAATGCTGAACTTGTTTCAGCATCCATTCATCTTGTCAATGCTGAACTTGTTTCAGCATCTCATGAATATACCTCAAAATTCACTAATTTAGTCCCATGCCACAACGAATCTTACATCGATATTGGGTTTACATCATAACCAATAAACCACGTGGCACGTTGTACATCAGTGTGACGGGTGGAATCGACGACAGGATGGAGCGACACCGCGCCAGAAAAGGCAGTAAATTTGCCGCCAGATATAATTGTACCAAGCTGGTTTATCTTGAGAAATTTCAGTATGTGCTGGATGCGATAGCCAGGGAAAAGCAACTGAAGCGCTGGCACAGGCAGTGGAAGGTAAATTTGATAGAGCAGGATAATCCGGATTGGGAGGATTTGTATAGACCTTGGGACTTGATTCTGAACTAGATTAAGTGCCGGATTAGTTGATCTAAGATTAGCGTTGATTTGATACAAGGGACTCTGAAACAACACTTCGATAAACTCAGTGCAGCGATTCAGAGTGACAAACAACTGATGTCATGCTGTCCCGATAGTTATCGGGATGTTTCAGCATCAGCATCAGCATCAGGCATCAAGCAACTTCAATCTATACCAGCTCTGCAATTACTGTCATTATACCTAATGACGATGACTTTTCCTTCAATTTCTTCGGAAAGTATTTCAACATACCGACAACAAATGACACAAATTCATCTTCCATGTTTTTATTCCATTCAATATTTTTTCTTTCCATTCTGCTCATCCATTCTAGCAAATACGGGTCCATGGTGCCGTAGGTGTGGAGGTCTTTTACTTTCCAGCCTGATTTTTTCAACAACAAACTGATGTTTTGGGGTGAAAATAACGATGTATGTCGAGGTGTATGCCATCCGGCCCAATCGGCTCCAAACTTCTTTCTGCTGCTGGATGCAAAGTTTGGGATTTCTATAATGAGAGTGGTTTTTGGGTGCGCAACTTTCCTGAGGTAACTCAAATTTTCAAGAGGGGTATAATCATGTTCCAGGTAATGCCACATGGTGATGACATCAGGGTTTAAATCTGGATATAAATCTTTTATTTCACCGACTTTTAAATCAATGTTTTTAAAAATACCAGTTTGTCCTCTCCAGCCCTCATCCGAAAAATCAAGACCAAGAGTTTTACAGCCTAATGCTTTATGACATTGTTGTAAAAAACTGGGATGACCGCAACCTATATCTAAAATAAGCGAATTGGACTGAATCTTGTTGTTGGCTTTAACAACATTTAGCCGTTTTGTGTCCATTTTTTTCTGGTTTTGCTGCACTAATTTGCTATACCTGCCCCAGGCAGAAGTTCCTCTATAAGGCAGATAATAGGATGTGTAATAATGCTTAAGTTGGTCTTCTGAAACCCTTGGATTTAAGAATACAAATTCACATTGTCCACACTGGTCAAAATTGAAGATTTCTTTACGGTCATGCATCTGCGCTCTGGTCTTGATAAAAGAATTCATATCAGTAGATTGACAGACTGGGCAATTGAGAATTTGGTTTGAGGAAGTTTTGGTTAAAGAATTTACGCACATATAATAAACAACTAAATTCTAAAAATAAATAAAATCTTGATACTTTTCTTAAATTATTCAAATGTTAAAATAACTTTTGAGATTATTGATGCATAAGTTTATATAATTTAGTTTCAAAATCATCTAAGGTATATTGCCTTGACCATTTAGCTGACTGTTTAGACATTTTTTCTAATTCTTGGGTTTTTTTGAGGTTATTTTTAAACCCGTAGACATTTTTATCAAAATTTTCATCAAGAAGAAATCCTCGCTCCCCGTGACCTAACATCCAGGGCACACAAGACACCCGAGTGGCAATAGGAATACAGCCCCAAAACATGGCTTCGGCAACCGCTTTGGGCCAGCCTTCTGATTTACTGGGTAATATTAAAAAATGGCTGTAGTATAATGCTTTTTTTATTTGCTCTTTGGGTTGATTGCCATACATAAAAGCCCAATTTTGGGCATTTTTTTCTTTAATTTTGTTTTCCAATTCTTTCCTTAATACTCCTTCGCCGTAAAAGTGCAGAACACATTCTTTACCAAGCTTTCTGATCCTATGTATAAAATCTAAAGCAAGTTCAGGTTGTTTACCGACCGAAAGACTTCCAACAAAACAAAAATGTAGTGTTTTGCTGTAATTGCGAATATACAAAGGTTCAATTTCTGATTGGAAATAGCTTGCCGTAAAGAAAGACTTGATATTTTTAGATTGAGCTGGCCAATCTCCATAAACCAGAACCTTCATGTTTTTTGTTAAAAGCGTATTACTTAAGATCCATTTTTGGAGGTTATAACTCCAGGGCTGTTTTGATTTAGGGTCCCAATTACCGGCATATTTTGCGGTTTTGGGTTTAGATGGGAATAAAACCTGAACCAAACAGCCCAATAAACCCATATTGCCCGGACAGCGTAAGTGGATATGGTCTGCTCTTTTCATAGCTTGGTATATTTTGAGTAAAATACCGGGCAACTTGAGTAATGTGGTGAGCATTGCCGTAACACCTAACAAAGAAAAAGCTGGTACTTCGGTAAATTTTAAATTTTGGTGGTTGTAAGTCGAATTGATGTTCTCCTCAAACTCCCTACCTACAGGAGCTAATATTTCAACCGCATTGACATGTTTTAACCATAAGTTTATTTCACGAACATAAGGGGCGTAAGACCAAAGCTGCCCGAATCTTTTGTAATGAAAAGCATGTGAAATGACGAGAAATTTCATGAGTTCTCTATTAGATTAGTAAAATAGTTAGCATCTCTTTTTACAGCAATTTGTGTACTGTATGATTCTTGAAACCGTTTATAGCCATTTTTAGCAAACCTATCCCTTAAGTCTTTATTTTCAATAATTAGTTCTAATTTTTTTGCTAAATCTTTATGGCTACCAGTTTCAAACAAAAGCCCGGTTTTTTTATGCTTAATGATTTCTTTAATACCAGAATTATCGGAACCAATTACGCAGGTCTTCATACTCATTGCTTCTATTACCGTAAACCCGAAAGCTTCAGAATAGCTAGGTATTATTGTGGTCAATGAACTTTTCATTTCCTCCAAAACTTTCTTTTTTGATTTTTTGCCCTTAAATAAAATTCTATTCATAAAGCCAGTCCTTAAAGCAAGCTTTTTTAGTTCATCATTTTGTGGCCCGTTTCCTATTATAATGAGCTTCAATTCCAAATACCTGTCTGCTAAGACTTCAAATGCTTTTATTAATACATCTACACCTTTACTTGGATGAAGTCTACCAACATAAACAATTTTATTAATGTCTGTTATTATATCTGAGTAATTATCGTAATAATCTTTAACTGAATTATTTAACACTTTGATTTTTTTGCTATTTATATTATAAACGGATGATGCATCATTAGCAGTAGCGTAAGAATTGGCAATTATATTTGTAGCAAATTTATAAACTAATGATTTTCTAAATACTTTATACGAATTTATGTCGAATTGAGTACTTAAAGTTCTCACCCAAGCTATTCTATATTTAATATTAAATAAATAACTCGTCAATATATTTATATTTACTGCACCAAATAAAGATATGGTCATTAATGGTCTGTATTTTTTTAGTAATAGGTAATAAAAGAAAAAGTCTCTTAACTTAGTTGGTCTTTTAGATGGCCAAAACTCTAATGTGATATTTTTATCAAGTCTTCTAGGATAATATTTTTTATCGCTTATAATAATTACCCTCAAATTTTTTGATAAGAGATTTGATAAGTAGACGAAATGATCGCTTACAGAACCTTCAGAGGTTGAAAAACATATAAATATAGTTTTTTTCATTTTTGTGTCTAAACTTGATTGTTCTTCAAAAGTTCAAGTTCTAAATTTAAAATCGCAATTGACATAATATCATAGTTTGCCAAGGGCCATGCATTGAGGCTTTTTCTATTAAGAGCTAAATTGATACATGCCTGTATTACATCTTCGGATATATTCTGTTTTTCAAAATATGACTTTAGCCTTTTATCCATATGTTTATATTGGTAGACTTCCACCCAATTTAAGGATTTAAACAATCTATATCTAAGAGAAGGATTTTTAGTTTTTAAAATTCTTTTTATGAAAAATTGGTCGGTTGTAGATCTGATCCCCCAAATTAAAAATTGTAAAAAATCTGGTGCATTTTTAGTCACAATCGGAACCTGGTTTGTTGGAATTGAATTTAACTTTTTAAAGGCTTCAATTTGTTTAAATAACTCATTTTGAAACCTATAGTTTAGTCTTAGGTTCGGATGAATATTTGATGTAGCAATAAGTAAAGCAGAACTCATAGTTGGAGCGTAAGCATAAAATCTTTCGTTACAATGTGTAATTTGTCTTCCCATCGGAATTCTGGAATGTGTAAACCAGGTAAACAATTCGTCGTATAATTCTTTATATGGTAATTGATGGTCTTCTATACGTTTAAAGATATTTTCTAAATCGCTATTGATTTGTTCACGGTAGTTTTCTATTTTAAACTTTGTTTTTTTAATTAAACTTTCGTTTTGTATATAATTCCAGTAGCTTTTAATTTTTGCTTTCTTCCAATCCCTGAATCCTTTTTTTGTTGCAGGCGTAAAGGAATAAGGTCTATTTAATAAATAATGCTTAAAATAATTCTTTATACGTTTTTTTCGAGAGCTAAAAGCTTTGATGTTTCTACCGTGAAGTGCTTCGCACATATCTCCAATAAGAAGATTGGTTTTATAAGGTTTGGCAATTTTGAGAATGTTATAAAAATTCATGGAATAGGGGGTACCCACAGTTTTTATTGTATGTTCTAAATCTTCTTTTAATGGAAATTGATTGGCATGATCCATTTCTGACTTGAATTGAATTCCACAACGATCAGCAATTTTTTTAGCTACCTTAGTTTCGTAATACTCAGGTTTACCATAATGGAAAGCAATGGTATTCGAATTAGAAGTCATTGCACCAATAAGAATACGGCTGTCTAAACCCCCACTAAGCGCTATATCGATAGTAGTTTGGTTCAGATTTTCAATATATTGAATTTCATCCTGTAAAAGTTTCCAGTAAGACAGAATTTGTGTACTATCTATATTATGATGTATTTTCGCATAAAGACGATTGTCGTATGATTTCTGAATGGCTCTAGTTTTCAGATTAAAAGTAATCTTCTCACCGGGAAGAAGGCGTTTCACTCCTTTTATTAATGTTCTATTACCGATTTCTGCATGTTCAGGAGCGAACAGGCGCTCTGCTTTACCAACTTCATCAATATCTAATTTCAGGTGTTTTTGAAGCTCTAATAACGAATTGGAAACAGTGAATGTTTCATCTTGAACAAAATAATACAAGGGATATACACCAATACCGTCATTGGCAATAATGATTTTATGATCTGAGATCAGGCTAAACGCAAATGAACCACTGTAGGCCTCCGGTAAAGGCCACTGGTTGGTTAATATGTCTAAATCGCTGTTGTTTAATTGGTTTTGACCATGTTTTAAATATCCATCAATAAAAAAGCCATCTAAGTTTTGACTGGAATGATCTTTTTGCTGATAAACTACATCAGAATTACCCTTAAAGTTTAAGGGGTTGCTCAGTAGCCTGGTATTTGAACTGATGATATAGGTCATTGGGAATTGATAATGCTTTTATACAATTCGATATTTTTTGTCATCAAATGTTCAAAACCAAATCTTTGCTGTATGCCCAATTGTGCATTATAACCGAGTCTACGAGCATATTGGCGATCCTCCAATAGCATAATTATTTGATCACTCAATTCTTCAATATTAAATGGGTCACAAAGCAAGCCTGTTTTATCATGCCCTACGACTTCTTTTCCAGGGCCTAAATTACTCGCCACAAATGGCTTACCCATAGACAAAACTTCTATCCATGCTAATGGCATAGCTTCCATATGCGAAGGATAGACACAAACTTGTGCTTTTTCCATTTCAAAAGAGAGCTGGTCATTATCTACAACACCCAAAAAAGTAATTTGATCCTTTATGTTATCTTCAATATTAGACTGCAATACGTTTAAATATGATTTTTGACTTCCAGGAATCAAAGTGTCTCTGCCTGCTACAATAAGATGAGCTTCCGGTATTCGGGCAATTACCTTTGGCATGGCTTGAATTAATTGCCTTATCCCTTTTTTTTCGCATAAAGATCCGGCAAAAAAAATACGTCCTATGATCTCTTTGGATCGATCTGAGGGCTTAAAACGGTTTAAATTGGCCAGATTATAAATTACCCCGTTAAACTTTTCTTTAAAATCAATGTATTTTAAAGTATGCTTAACAACAAACTGACTGACGCCGATAACATGATCAGCTTTTTTAAAGCTTCGTTTTTCCTGATAAGCTTTTCGAATATTCAGGCCTCGGTTTTCAAATTCTGCAAAAAAATGATGACCACCGTTCATTCTAATGATGTACTTAATCTCTTTAATTTTATGAATAAAAGCAAGACCTAATTCAGTAGATTCAACAAGATCTATAGGTTGCCTGCGATGTAATTTTTTAAGGGCTTTGTTGATCTTATGTGAATTTAAGAACCAGTTAAAATATTTAAGCCTTCCCGGTTTTAATCTTATAATATTTATCCCTTTATCATTTTCCGTTTCATTTTTTGATATGTAATTCAAACCTATTACACTCACCTGATGTCTCTTTTTTATCAGGCCTCTGGCAATATTTTGCACAACTGTTCCAACGCCACCGTGCGGAAAGCCTTTTTTAGGATATTCAGATGTCAGGAAAACAATATGCATCAGATCAAATGTAGTAATTCTTCATTTAAATACTGAGAAGATTTTTTGTATAAATTTTCACCTATTATTTTATCTTTCCATAATTGTTGATCATCTTTTTTGGGATGAGAAGAATGCATTATAATATCGACTATTTTATTATAGTCATTCTTATTTTTGATCCAGTATACGGGATCCAGATTGCCTATAGATTGAAAATGCTGATATTTATAAATTGTTTCTACAGACCATTTTTTTGCATTTGCCATGCTTAAATACTCCTCTGAAGGTACAGGCATATAATTAAGATAGAATGCAGGTTTATTGAAAATGGCAAAGTCATGCGCCATGGTTGAACCCAGATTTACAACCGCGTCTGCGTGGCAGGCCAGGTTTACCAAAGCTTTAATGTCATTTTTCTTTGGAAACTTAACGGTCCAGTTATCCTGACCTGAATCATGGAACCAATCTGCTGGGGCATATTTTATTTCAGGAAACTTTTTAAGGACCCATTGAAATCTCTTACCATCATCTATCGGTGAAGGTCTTAAAATGATCTGAGGTCTTTTTTCTTTTTTGATTTTGGAAAAGCTTTGAGCCATATCCCTGAGATAATCTGCATCAAAAGGAGAGGTTAACTTATCGTCTCCCGAGTAACAGACCAAAGGTCTGTTTATATCCAGCCCATATCTGTTGAAAAAATCGGTTTTTGATTCTAATAAATCAGGATCTAAATAAAATTCAAATTGTGGTGTACCGGTTATTTTAATTCTATCTGCAGAAATTTCAGGATAATAATCTTCAAATTCTTTCTTCATATACTCAGACCATACGAAAAAGTAATCACTATAAAAAGGTATTCTTGCTTTAGGCATATTATCCCAGGAATAAATCACTGAAACTGTTGTAATGTCCATTTTTCCGGCAGCCGCAAATAATGGAATATTATAAAGAGCTCTTTGATGTGTTGTAAAGATCAGATCAGGACGAATATCCTGAAGCAGTTTTAAATATAAATGAATGGATGAGGAATGTATAATATTTTGATGATAGTAAGTTGTGAGCTTTGCTATTCTTGAGTATTCTTTGCTTAAATATAATCCGTATTTTTCAACTTGTTTATAGAAAAATCTTTTGCTTAATTTTTTGAATTTCCGCCTCCAATTTTCAAGAATACTCTTATTCGATTTTAGGTTTGCATTATAGGTTAACCTCGCAAAACAAAGACTTTCTCTTAAAAGTTTATGTTTTATGTTCTCTTTGTATTCCGGAATATTAACATGAGTAAATTTTGATTTCGGAATACTAATTTCATCGTGCATCAACAAGTTAAAGTTATGCGCTAAGAAGATCTCAAAATTTTCAGACGCCAGTTTTATAAAGTCTGAAAGCAAATAATTTTTAATACCTGTACCATCAGGGATAAAGATGAGAAGTTTCCTTTTAGCAGACATTTGTCATCAGTTTTTTAATGATGAAATCCTCAGTCATTTGCATTGAATCAAATGTTGCGCCTGCGATATGAGGTGTTATGATACAATTAAATTGTCTTTGATCTACTGAAAACAAGGGTGATTTTTCATAATCTGAGCTTAATTCCTTATAAATAACATCTGTAGCAACTCCTCTTATTCTTTTTTTAATCAAAGCTTGGGCTATAGCCTCTTCATCCCAAACCTTCCCTCTTGATGTATTGATTATGCAAGCTTTTTGCTTCATCAAATCAATTAAATTTTGATTTACAAATTTAATATTACTATCATTTAAAGGTATATGAATACTTATAAAATCTGAAATTTTAAATAATTCTTCTACTGATGTTACATTTTGAACAAGCTTTATTTTTATACTTTGATTGGTATCATAACCCTTAACAGTCATACCAAAGCTATTACCGAAGTGGGCAACTTGTTTACCAACGCGACCCAATCCTAATATGCCTAAAGTTTTACCTTTCAGATTGAAGGATTTAAATATATTCCTATTCCACTGTTTTAACTTTGTGTGCTCGCAAGCCATGTTTAACTTGCGGTTTATTGCCATTAATAGCGTCCAGGTATGTTCTGCTGTTGAAGGAATCGTATTTAAAAATTCGCGCTCATTTTTTAAGGAAATAATTTTTATATTATTCTCCTTACAAAAATCAAGATCAATATGGTCAAGCCCTGTTGTAGGCGTACAGATTACTTTTAGATTAGGGGCATTGCTCAGAATTTCTCTTGAAAATACAATACCTAATCTAACAAATAAAATATTTGCTGTATGTATATATTCACTTAGCTTTGATATATTATCCAAACTGATAACTTCAAATTTTTTTTTTAGGATTTTTAATCCCTCAGGAGAGAAATCCATTGGTTCAGTGATAATGAGCTTCATATTTCTTTATTATCCCATGATTTTATTAGTGCTTTGCCTATGATGACGTCCCTTGGTGAATCTATATTAAGTAAATGCTCTGGATTCATTATGAAAGGTTTTTTATACTCAGGCATAAATGTTTTTTGTTTTAATAATGCGTCTGTTTTAATGGCATAAAAGCATCCGTTTCTTAGAAAAACTTTTTTAAGGTTTTGTCTGTGTTTATTTTCACTTTTTGTATTTAATGGTACGAGTCTGTTGTCTTCGATATTGTACATTCTTGCCGGATGCTGATCTTCCACCGGAACAACACTGATTACACCTTCAAGTTTTTCATCATTATCAAAAAAAGTTATAATTTCATCTAAATCCTCAGAACTCCGCAATGGAGATGTAACCTGAAGCAGAACGATGATATCGAAATCTTCATTTAATTGTTCGATGGCGTGAATTGCCACATCTACAATTGAAGAATTATCATTTCCTAAATAATGGGGTCGTAATTGTTTTGTTATTCTTAAATCTCTCAACTCACTGGTTGTATCTAAAATATTTTGATCATCTGAATTTACAACTATTTTATCTACAATTGGTGCTCCTTTTGCACAGTCAATAGCTCTCTGAATAAGAGACTTGCCCTCAAAGACCATTGTGTTTTTTTGAGGTACACCTTTTGATCCTGCTCTTGCAGGGATTAGTGCCAATATTTTGAAGTTATTTTTATTCAATTTTTTTGATTTGTTTTAAAATAAAACAGTCAAATATAGCATTGTTTTATTTTACTCTTGTAGCTATTTTCTCTTTTGCACTTTCAACAATTTTATTCATATTGAACTTCCAGGACTCAAGGCTGTATAGATTATTAGGAATGCTATGGGGTTTTGGTTTAATCTGCATATAATTTTCCATGGCTGCAAACCAATTATCAGGGTTATCGGGATCATCAACAAGCCAACCAAATTTTCCGAAATCAAGTACTTCAGGAACACCACCAAGATTTGATGCTATACAAAAACACCCACAATGCAGAGCTTCAATAAGTGTAAGGCCAAAAGGTTCAGTCCATTGTGTCGGAAAAAGATAAACATCTGCTTTCCTGTATATTCCCGGTAGATTATGGTTCTCGATTCTATTTAATGAAACTATACCATCTCCGTAAATTTTATCATAAGTTCCCACGATCCACAATTCTGATTGAGGAAATTTTTTATAGAATTTACCCCAGATTTTTAAAATCAAATGTAAACCTTTTTTTGGTCTATCCTGACTGCACCAAAGAAAGGTAGTTTTATTACTTTCCTTTACTTTTCTATGCTTTTTATTAAATAATGATGTATCAATCCCATTATGTAAAACACTTGTGTTTTTAGGGAGGTTTGAATAGATTTTTTTGTTGATTTTAAGAGATAAATTTGTTAACAATATAAGTTCATCTAAAACTTCGAATACTTTACCTAGATTTTGCGATTTATGATACAATTTAAAACCATGAAAAAAATATTGAATATGAATCCTATCCTTTAGTTTTTTTTCTGATATTAAATCACATAGTTTAGATAGAAAGCCATAATTATCTATAACTTGTATTATATACTTTTGAGTCGGGTTTTTTTTTGTAAGTTTAAGAATTATATCGAGAATATGATAAAATCTATTTTTTAGAATTTTAGATTTTAGTTTGTATAACAATGATTTTTTGTAGAATAAATATTCAACATTATTATATACAGAATGTTCTGGCCTTGGACAGATAATAATGTCAATTTTATTGTTTTCATTTTTTATATAGTTATCATACAAAGTAGTCCAGCTTCCTATTTTATGATATGGAAGTGGTAAATGTGAAATAAGAATTACTTTACTTCTGTACATTTTTTTGAATAATAAATTTTCTTGCAAAAGCACTCTTTAACTTAATCAATAATTTAGGCTGCTTAGATGGCATCTTATTTAAAAATAAATATGGAACAGAATTCTCCATTTCAATTTTCTTAAACTTATCAATCATCCAATTTTCTTTTACATTTCCCAAATGATAAGTGTAGTTTTTAAAAGTTGTTAGTCTCCATAATCCTAGTTCATTGACAGGGAAGTCAATATATTTTTTCATAACATGACCTCCCATTTTATATTTACTGGGTTTAAAATTATAAAAACTTTTCAGACATTCTCTTCTATAAGTTGAACATGAATGACCTGAACCGATCACGGCTTTTACATTATTAGATAGTATAGTCTTTAGTTTTATATTCTCAATATCATTAATTTCTCGTCTTACGCTAGTATAACCTAATTTAACATCCTCATAATTATCTGGAGATTCACTCGTAATATTTCTATTAAGCGCATTTTCAAAAAAAATATTTTCAGTTAAATAATTTTCTCCTAAGGGGTTTGTTGAAGAACCGACCATTCCAGCTTTAGGAAAAGCTTTATAAATGTCATAAACTCCTTTTTGCCAACCATTTTTAAATAATATATCTGCGTCGGTTAAAGTGATTAAGTCAAAATTATGCCCGCTCAGACCTTTAGCAATGGCATTTATCTTTCCTATGGCTGACGTATGAATGACTTCATGAATTTTTTTATTTTTTAGACACTGGTCTAAGTATGTTCTAACTTCCTGGCAGGATCCGTTATTGACAACAGAAATAAAGGTTTTATTGTGTGTTGTAAGGTAAATGCTTTCAATACAAAGCTTTAAAATCTCAAGACCTTCTCTATAGTATCCTTTTAATTCAGGAAGAAATACGGGAATAATTATCTGATGAAAAGCTTTGTTTTCAACTTTATTATTATCTCTAAGTTTAGCAGGGTTTTTTCCTAAACGCATTGGATATACTTTGCTTTACCTTAATATTTATATTGTAAGCAATAAGAAAGTTAGATTCCTTATTTATCATAACTTTAGGATATTAAAAAGTAAAATATTCATTTTATTAATCTGAGCCCTTTTTTGGAAATCGTAATAATCAAAATCACAAAGCAGGATCTAATCTTTTTAAAAAAGTTTGACTCTTCTTTTATTATGTCTCTAATCTCATTTAATAATCTAAAACCTAAGTTTAATCTATTCTTTAGTCCATTTGTATTAACCATCAAAAAGTAGTAGGTTTTTAACAACTTAACTCTTGTATAATTTTTATAGCATATACGAATTTTGCTTTCTACTAAATTAGCACTTTTAAATGTTTTATAATGATATGTAAATATATCTAGTTTTTTTTCTGTATTCAATTTACTTCTTGAAATAGAATTTTTAGATAATCTTATATAGTATAAATTAGTATCATTGTAAAAATAGTACTTTGGAGAATTTAAAATCATTCTGAAGTGAAATTCAACATCTTGTAATTTCTTTCTTTTTTCATCGTACAATTTTTTACTTTTTAAAAATGATTTTTTCCATAATGGTCCTGCAATATGAATATGAAATATATGTTTCACATAAGTTAATGGATTAAGCTTAATTGATTTAGGCTTAGAATGTCTAGCTTTACAAAATTCTGATTTTTTTCTAAAATATGCCCCATAACAAAATACAACATCCAGATCTTTTTTCAAGCAATTAACTTTCAGTTCTAAGAAATTTTTTTTCATCAAATCATCATCATCAAACCAATTCACATATTCGCCCTTGCTCATTTTAAACCCATAATTTCGAGCACCATTACCACAGGAAAGGTGTTTATTAGGTCTTTTGAAATATTTAAAACGGCTATCTTTTTTAGTATAATTACAAACCACTTCATATGTATTGTCGGTAGAGCCGTCATCCACAATGATGCATTCCCAGTATTGATAAGTTTGTGCTAAGACAGAATCTAAAGTTTCACCAATTAATTGCGCACGATTATAAGTAGGAATAATAACAGAAACTAAAGGTTGCTTTTTCATTATTCAAGTACTTAAATTAAATAATATTTTTTTCTAATTTATTATGCTTATAAAGGATAATACTCCTTCCTTCTGCCTGAAGATAAAAATGAGTGTTTTCAGTTTTAGTAATTAAATTGGTTATAGCTTTGGAGCTTAAATATTTATTGTAATAAGAGTTTACATTAGTTCTCATTTGATCAATTTTTTCTAAATTAAATTGGTTTACTCTATCTGAAACCTGTTTTAATTCATCTTTATCTTTATAAATCAAACAATTTACATTATCCTCTAATGGTACGGGAAACATATTTGCATATATATCTTGTAGAATTGGTATACAATTGCAACACATAGCTTCAATTATATTATGAGAAAGCGGCATTCCTCTTCCTGGTAATGCCAAAAAAAAAGAGCTTCTTGATAATTCTTTAAATAAATCACTAGGAGTCAAATTTATGGTTTTAGTATCATAAATTAAAAAATGAGATTTAGAGTGTGAGTTGTAAACATTTTCAATATTACTTTTATTATTTACATAAATTGTATTATCAAGATTTTTTAAAAATTGAACAATTTTATACCTAGAAATAACGCCTTTAAAAATCTGGGTTTTGTTGTGATGTATCGCACTAATCGTACCAGCAAAAAAAGCTATTCTATTAGCTTTGTTGTTTTTAAAAGGTTTAACGTTTTTGGCATATATTAAAGGATGCATACACATTGGTACAATCTTTTCTCGCTTTTTATTTATAAGAAGTGCACTAAAATAATCAGTGTCAATGACTATTTTCTTTATGACATTCATTTTTCTAGTATATTTGAAATACAAACCATTTTTAAATATTAATCTTTGGTATTTATCATAATACATTTGTAATAAGTCATGTTTTTTTACATTCAAGACAGGTTTAAAACCATTGCTTGATAGCATGTAAAAAAAAGGATATAAATATCTATTAAATTTACTTTCAACAGGCTCGATAATTATTACCTTATTATGTATTCTTAAATTTTTGCCATATTTAGAATGTATGTAGTACCCTTTTATCCATTTTATGAATTTATTTATTTTTTTCACTTTTATAAATTCAAATTTAACCAATTCACATACTCTCCCTTAGACATCTTAAACCCATAATTCCGCGCCCCATTACCACCGGGGAGATGTTCATCGGGTCGGTGGAAATATTTAAAACGTGAGTCTTTTTTAACATAGTTACCAACCACTTCATCGGTATTTTCGGTAGAGCCATCATCCACAATGATACATTCCCAGTTTTGGTAGGTTTGCGCCAGGACAGAATCCAGGGTTTCGCCAATCAAGTGCGCCCGGTTGTAAGTGGGAATAATGATAGAAACGAGGGGTTGATTTTTCATGACCTGTTACTTAAAACAAACAATATGGCTATAAAAATTCTTATTAGCATTGCTTTCTATTTCAAAACCTAAGGTTATTATATTTTGCAACATCAGTTTCAATAGGCTATTGTTTTGTGGTATTTTAATTCTAGACTTTCTAACAAATTAGCAATTCTCTTACCGGCATTACCATCGCCATACAAGTCTGAGGTTTGATATCGACCTTGATTACGTTGTACGTCTATAGCTTTGCGTATGTCGTCTCTATTGTAACCAACATCAATAACATTTGGTCCGCGAAGCCTTTTGTATTGCCTGCTCCCAATATTTACAACTGGCACTCCAAGGTAGGAACATTCTCTAATTCCAACACTAGAATTTCCAACCAGTACGCTGGCATTATTAAGCAGGATTAAAAAATCTTCGGAATCCATATTCTTAAAAAAATGCACATGCTTGAGCTTAAACCTTTCCCGATAGGATCGTATTCCGGTAGAGGTTCCATCGGCTCCGGCATCTATGTTGGGCCAAAACCATAATACTGGGATATCTAAATCCTTAATGGCATCTAGCGTAGCTTCTACATTGCGTCTGGAATCATGATATTCTGTGGTAACAGGATGTTGCATCACCACGGCAAAAGACCGGCTTAAGTCCGGTTTTGCACCTACACCTCCGTAACTTTGATAAGGATTAAAGTTGAGGTGCTTTACCGATTTTACTTTTCTGGCAATATCTATAGAAGGACAGCCCGTTTTAAAAACTGAAGATTCTTCTTCCCCAAGTTTTAATAAGCGTTGACGCGAATCTTCTGAAGAGGCAAAATGATAATCTGATAACTTTGTAATGGCATGCCGGACTTTTTCATCAATATTTCCGGTAACTTCACCACCTTGAATGTGCGCTAATGGAATATTCATATACGAAGCTGCTATGGCCGTAGCCATGGTTTCAAACCTATCTGCAATGGTGACGACGATGTCGGGCTGCAAATTTTCAAATACACTGGATAATTCCAAAATTCCAATTCCCGTGGTTTTAGCTGCAGCTGTGAGATTCTCGCCTTCAAGAACGTTAAACACTTTTGCCTGTATCTTAAATCCGTCTGATTCTATGTAATTCACAGCAGTTCCGTAGCGTTTTAATAACGCAGAAGCCGCAACAACCAGATTTAATTCTAGCTTAGGGTGCCTTTCAATTGCCTTTAACACCGTTTTTATACGACTGTATGAAGGCCTTGCTGTTATTACAACACATATTTTACGTATATTCATAAAAAGAAATATGGAGTAAAAATACTATTTTGAACAATTATATGACAATTATATCATTTCATTTTATCTAAATTTGACCCTAAAGATTAAAAATGCAAAAACAAACATTGTTTACAATAGGTGAAGTAGCTCAAGCGCATGATGGCAGTTTAGGAATGGCATATGCCTATATTGATGCATTAGCCAAAAGGGGAGTAGATGCTGTTAAATTTCAATTACATATAGCTGAAGCCGAGAGCAGTGTTCACGAACCTTTTAGAATAAAATTCAGTTATGAAGATAAAACTCGTTTTGATTACTGGAGGCGTATGGCGTTTACGATTGCAGAATGGGAAGGTTTAAAAAGGCATTGTGATGAGGTAAATATAGAGTTTTTGGCCTCGCCGTTTAGTAATCTTGCAGTAGATTGGCTTGAAGATATTGGTGTTAAGCAATATAAGATTGGATCCGGTGAAGTGAATAATCACCTTCTGCTTCAAAAAATTTCTAAAACCAATAAACCGGTTATATTATCTTCCGGCATGAGTTCCTATGACGAGTTAGACCGGGCTATTGAAATTCTGACTCAAAATAACACTGAAATCACTATTCTTCAATGTTCAACGGCATATCCAACTAGTGCAGAGCAGTATGGCCTTAATCAAATTGAAGCATTACGGTCCAGGTATAAATGCACAGTGGGTTTTTCTGACCATTCCGGAAAGGTTTCTACGGGAATAGCCGCCGTTGCCCTTGGTGCCGAAGTGCTTGAATTTCATGTCGCTTTCTCCAAAGAACAATTTGGCCCTGACTCATCGTCCTCCTTAGACCTGCAGCAGATTTTACATTTAATTGAAGATGTAAAAGATATTTGTAGGGCCAACAATCATCCTGTTGATAAAAAAAATAATGACGTCTATGCACCTCTCAAGTCTATTTTTGAAAAATCCTTGGCAGTTAATAAAGACTTGCCTAAGGGACACAAAATAAGATTTGAAGATCTAGAGGCCAAAAAACCCAAAGCACAAGGAATTGATGCAAGCTTATTCAATCAGGTTATTAGCAAGCCACTTCAAAAGGACATTAAATCCTGGTCATTTCTAACTCAAGAATATATCAATTTATAAACCCCCGGATTTCAAGGAACCTGCTATGGTTTATTTTTTAACGAAGAGAAAGAAAAGTAGAAATTATTTACACGTCTTATTATTTGGTGTATTTGGTATTAAATCTCAAATCTAATTACAAAAATCCCAAATCAATACTCTGCCTGTGTTTCAAAAAATTCATTCTGAAACCCAATCAAATACAGCTTTGTCTTGGCTCGTGTGCAGGCGGTATAGAGCCATCTTAGGCTGCTTTCATCCAAACCTTCAGGCAGGTAGGGTTGTTCTACAAAAACGGTATTCCACTGCCCGCCCTGAGATTTATGACAGGTCATGGCATAACTGAATTTTACTTGAAGGGCGTTAAAAAATGCATTGCCTTTAACTTTTAAAAACTTCTTATATTTAGACGTAATGTCGGCATAATCTTTCATGACTTCCTGGTATAATTCCTGCGACTGCTTGTAAGTTAAAGACGGCGCATTGGAGTTTAAGGTATCCAATATAATAACGGTTTCAAAAGCATTCATGTCGGGGTAATCTACCATTTGGGCTTTGATTTTTGCAAACCGAAACCCGTATAAGTCGTATAGACCTCGCACTTTTTTGATTTCTATGATGTCACCATTGGCAATAAAACCGGCTTCAGACGACGGCTTAAGCCAATAGTAATTGTTTTTGACCACCATAAGGAAGTCCCCGACAGCAATTTCGCCTTCACGCCTTAATATCCGTTGGCGGATTTGTTGGTTGTACTGGTTGGCCCGTTTGTTAGACCTTACCACGATTGCCGTTTCTTCGTGGCCGTCATTGTCGTAAGCACTATTGATGGCGTCCATGATCTCATACCCGTCTATAAGCCGAATAAGATCGGTTTGGCCATGAAGGTTAAACGTAAAACTTTCTGCAAATTCATTTTGCAAGCCATTACGCATTTCGGTGGCGTTTCTTAATATGCCGGAATCTAATTCCTGTCTTACTACACTAGTCAATTCTATAGGTATAACACGGGTATGGTATTTTCTACTGAGAATGGCTTCATCAAGTGCCGGGCTTAATTCAGCCTTAACCGGCGGGAGTTGAGCGGTATCTCCAATTAAAATGAGTCGACAGTTTTCTCCACTAAACACATATTCAATTAAATCATCCAGAAGCGAATTGCCACTAAACAAATCATCACCGGACGAAAAATCAGGTATCATAGAGGCTTCGTCTATAATAAATACGGTATTTCTAAATTTGTTGTCCTTTTGCACAAAATTGACACCACCTTTAGAATTTTTTTGAGGATAGTATATGGCTTTATGAATGGTTTGAGCAGATTTCCCTGAATAATTACTCATCACTTTAGCGGCCCTACCCGTAGGAGCCATTAAAGAGGCTTTTAGTCTTAATTTAGATAAATTTTTGACCAGTGTCGAAATAATGGTGGTTTTCCCGGTACCTGCATAACCTTTGACTAGAAATATCTGTTCATTGTCTTGATTCACCAGGTATTTTGATAAATTTTTTAGGGCCTGATGTTGATCTTCAGTAGGGCTGTAACCAAAATCTTTCTTCAGGTTTTTGAACAAGGTCTCATGAGTCATAAGTCAATTTATCTGATAATTTTATTCAAATTAATGAAATTAAACTGAATTTAATGCTTTAAACTTTTGAGATTAAAAAAAAATTGTAGATTTGTGTGCAAGTCTAAACTTTATTTAAAAAACATGAAAGTAGTTATTCAAATTGTATTGTGGGTTGTCATAGTTGTATTAGTTTATTTTAACTACAAAGCTATCTATGGGCCGGTAGAATTTAATAAGGCAAAAGAAAAGCGTTACGCGCAAGTTATTAAAAAGATGGATAAATTGCGTAAAGCGCAATTGGCTTACAGAGATATTAATGGTAAATTTACGTCATCTTTTGACAGTTTAACCAGATTTATAGATACAGC
>Ga0209931_1000718_pt1 | contig 19332 bp, 12 predicted proteins | sample SalPonR1_B_D1_MG_FD_185697 | JGI IMG/M metagenome (GOLD analysis project Ga0209931, IMG submission 185697) | Salt pond soil microbial communities from South San Francisco under conditions of wetland restoration - Salt Pond MetaG R1_B_D1_MG... ...
AGTGACAGTGATTTTAAAATTGACTGGGATGAAGTTCAAAATATAAGAACAACAACCGAATTTTTATTAACCTCAAGTTCAGGCAGACGATATTCAGGACACCTGGAGCCTTCTTCAAAAGATACTGTTCATGTTATTGAAAACGATTCAATTCTTGTTGAAACATCAATTGAAAATATTGTATATTTAAGGAAAATTGATAGCGATTTCTGGAGTAAAGTTGATGCTTCGGTAAGTTTTGGCTATAATTTTACCAAAGCCAATGATCTTTCACAATACAGCATGAGAAGCTATTTAGGGTATAGAGAAAAACGCTGGCTGGCCTCTACACGTTACAATCAAATTATCTCGACACAATCTGATGTTTCTGAAACCCAAAGGTTGGATGCCAACTTGATTTACAATCGGTTTTTAAAAAAAAATTGGTTTATTCTAGGTGAAGTCAATTGGTTGTCAAACACAGCTCAGAATATAGATCTGAGAACAGTTAGTAAAATAGGTTTAGGGAAATACATTATTCAAACCAATAGCTTATATTGGGGCTTACAAGCCGGAGTGTCTTTTAATAATGAGAGTTTTAATGTTGAAGGTGAAGCTTCTAATAACAATAGTGCTGAGGCCTTTCTGGGTACTGAAGCCAATCTTTATGATATTGGAGATTTTAGTCTGCTGAGTCGCGTGGTGGTTTATCCAAGTTTAACCGAGTCTGACCGATGGCGAACCGATTTTAATTTGGATGTCAATTATGATTTACCTTTAGACTTTTTCATCAATGTTGGTTTGAGCTTAAACTACGATAGTCAACCTGTTCAAGGGGGTACAGAAACCGATTATATTTTTCAAACCACTTTTGGGTGGAGTTTATAATAGAAATAAAACTGTTTAAATAGCTGATTTATGACGGCATTAAAAACAACCGGCTTGTTATGTATTATGCTGTCTTAAGATTAATTTTTATTGGAATAACATTTTTTTTAAAAATATTTGTTTAACATTAATTATTAGAATTGTTATTGTTTATTACTAATTAGGATTAAAGTTTAGTTCAATTTTTAAGTATAAAAGTTAGCAATACCAATCCCGATTACCTGTACAACTTGTCTCCCGTTCGTCCGGACTGTTACGCCGCATTATATTTGTAGCATTTCATTAACGACATTATATTTGATAAATTGGAACAATTTAAAACAATAGCTACTCAGCAGTTATGATGTAATTTAAGAAAAAGGAATTAGCTAGTCTGTCAATTTTGGTTTAGGATATCAGACTAGTTTTCTATTTCTAAAAGTTGGGACATAAGTTCAAAGTACAACAATTCTGCTTTATTTGAAATAAAAAACCTTAGACGCTCATTCTTAATGCTAGGAACCTGAAAACCAACAAGCATTGCAATCATTTCTCCCAAATTTTGCTCCTCATACTCCATAAGGTCTCCGTTGAGAATTTCAGCCATTTTGTAATGTTTTTTTTAAAACGGTATCGACTTCTTTTTGGCTCACCTAGATTTCATTTTCTATGATGCTTAAGGTTTTTCAACGTCATTAGTTTTGTCTAAATTTCTTTAAAGTTATTGATAGGCACAGTAATTAAAACTCCAATGACCACTATGATGATTTTACGAAAAAAATAGCCAAAGCGACTATGCTACTTTGTATTTTAGATTTAGTCATCTTATAGTAATCTCCTGGACAATAAAAAAATTGACCTAGGCACATAATTAATATTTTATATCTCAGTGTTCTCAGTGCCTCTGTGGTGATATTTCATCAACTTTATAGACGAAAAATTTTTTTTAGGCAAAAAAACGGTTTTATTTAGACATAATATATTGATTATTAAATAAGTAATTAATTTAAAATATATTTATTAAACGCTTAAGTCAATAAAAAAATAAATAAAAAGAATCAATGCTCAAAATGGGAGTTGTCACTAAACTGCTTGGTTGTTCTTTAGATGTGAAAATTTGTTGTATAAAAAAGGCCTCACAACAATTATTGTGAGGCCAAAACTTAAGCTTAGTAGCGTTTATAAATACTATTGATTCAGCCAAGCTTTTCTGGTTTTAACCTGTTCAGGAGTAGCATTCTCAGCTTCTTTAAGCGATTCTTGTAGTGCTTTAGCCTCTGTGAGTGTTGTGTCTAAGGTAATGGTTTCGCCGTCACGTTCCAAAGTCATTGTGATATCTTGACCAGGCTGCCATCCAAACATACCTCCTACAACTTGCTGTGCATTCTGGATACTGAGTTCGGTTCCATTTACTTTTTTAATCACATCTCCGGGCTTAATGTCTTGAGAAGCCCAAAAGGAATTTTTAAGTGCCACCGGCGAAAAGAAAATTTCTCCCGTGTTTTGATCGCCGTCAAAAATAATGTTTTGGCCACCTGCAAAAATATAATTGGTAGGGACCTCTTTTTCAGTAATAGTCAAGCCTACCATTTCAAAAAATTGAATATAATTGATAGGTGTATTTCCTTTAACATGGGTGTTCAAAAAATCAGCAACACTCGGATAGGTCATTTGTGAAATTTCATCAATAAGTTTATCGTCTTTAAAGGGTTTATCGACACCGTATTTTTGAGAAAGGTCTTTCATAAGCGACAACATACTTCGAGTGCCGTTACTTTCCTTTCGCATCAAAATATCTATACACATGCCGATTAAGGCTCCTTTTTGATAAACGTTGATATAATTAGAATCATACGGGTCGTCTAATATATTTTCACTCATTTCTGTAAAACTCATGGTATCATCATAGTTACGCGAACTTGAGATTTTTGACATGATGGTACCATAAAATTCCTCCGGGGTAACAAGCCCTTGATAGACCTGAAAATGCTGAGCGAAATATTCTGTCACCCCTTCGTACATCCAGAGGTGTTTTGAAAAAGTAGGTGTATTGTAATCGAAATAATGAACATCTTCAGAATGTACTGATAGCGGCGTTACAATGTGAAAAAATTCGTGTGCTACGACGTCTACGATAGAACTGGCCAAACTTTGCTTATCCATCGCCTCGGGTAAAACGACAACGGTTGAAGTTTGATGCTCCAATGCACCCATCCCCTTAGGAGATGTCGCCTTGTTTTCTGCCAGATAGAGGTATATATCATAACGCTTGGTGCTGTTGATATCACCGAGATAAGTTTTTTGAGCCTGCATCATTTCAAATATTGTTTCCTTTTGACTTTCAGCCGTATGAACTCCATTTGGAGAATACAGACTCAGTACAATTTTGATGTCACCAACCATAAATTCCTCAACATCCAGGTTACCATACATCATGGGATTGTCTGTAATATCAAAATATCGGTCTGCAAAGTAATTGACTGTTACACGAGCACCATCATCGCTGGTGGTCACCCCTGATTTAACTAAGGCAGACGTTCGTTCAAATTCTGATGGTGCAGTAACGTTAAGACTGTACTGATTGCTTTTTAAATTATCAAAATATCCGATAAATCCGTGTAGGTTCAATACAAAATTATCTTCTTCTATATTCGTACCTGCGGGAGAAAAAGGCTGCTCCCCTCCTATACCACCACTACTTTCAATATCAAACGTATCATTAACATCATATTCAATTTTATCTAAAGTTTTAGCATTAGGAATTACCCAAGAGTTTTCATCTATTTTTTCAAACGTAATGTCATTACCCTCATAGTCAAGTGCTTTGAAGTTGTCGACATATTTACCAAAATCACTCACGGAATAGGTACCTTGAATCACTCTGGGCAATCTGTAAGTTACAGTATCAGATATAAATCGACCTGGATTAATGGTTACAGGAACTTTGTCGTCTTTGACCTTTACAAGATTTATTGAAGTTGCAATGGGTTTGTTGCTTGCTTTATCATCTGTTTGTTGTAGGCCAGGTCCACAGGCCATGAGAAATGCAATTAAGTGGATTAGTAAGATTTTTCTATGCATAGTATTGTTTTTTTTATGAGACGTAGAATATAATATTTGTTACAGTAAAAACATATAAATTTTATAAATACGGTTCATGTTAAGCATACAAATATTTTAGCCCGTTATTTCAGCCAGATTATACTCCAAAACTATATTTGGATTAAATTAAAAAACTTTCTAAAATTAGTATAAAGCAAATCAGCAAGCCAAGAGTACTTAATACAAAAAGGAGGTCTTTGGTTTTACTTTTAAAAACTAAATAGCTGCTGTAGCCTAAACTTAAAATTAATACCAGCATAAATGGAATTGTGAGTAACTCCTGAAACACTCCGATAATTGTCCACTTAAGCTGCAAAACATATTGAATGTGAAGAAAACTAAAATATGCAATTATTAGAAAGTTAAACAGGCGCAATTTTTTAATTGAGATAAAATTCATTAAGCTTTTTGTTTTAGTTTAGTTGACATTGTAAAAGTTATTATACGGCTAAACCTATTTTTAAAGATTGTATTTTTTGATATGAGTAGTACAATGTTATAAGGGTCAAAAAGCATCAAATTACAAACCTCAGCCCTCAATAAGAGACAACTACGTTTTTAAGCTTTCTTTTAATCGTTCAAAAGCAAAAATAGGCCATTCTTTTAATGCATTATGCTCTGTCATTGTTGAATTTTTATAGCTTTTCAGACTTGTTTTATATGACTTGTCTTAACATCAAATCTATATTGATTTTGGTATAAATACCTTTAACTTAAGTTCTCAATACTTTCTTTTAAACTTTCTATTTTTGCCAAAGCGTCTGCCTGTTTTTGTTTTTCTTTATTCACCACTTGATCAGGTGCATTATCCATAAAACGTTTATTTTTCAACTTTTTTTCAACCGAAACCAAAAACCCGGTATAATAGTCTAGATCTTTTTTTAGTTTATCCAGTTCAGCATCCACATCGATAGACCCTTCAACAGGGATATAATAAATATTAGATTTTACACTGAAATTTAAGGCTCCATCCTGTTGTTCAGTTACATATGTTAAATCTTTTATTTGACCCAATTTTATAATTACACTGTCAAACTTAGGATCAAAGTTTTCCTTGTTTTCAACTTTTAAATCTATTGAGGTTTTAAAAGGAATGTTTTTAGATTTTCTTATCGAACGAATTTGAGTGATAACTTCTGTGGTAAGCTCAAAGTTTTTAATCCATTGATTGTCATAAGATTTTAGTTCTGGCCATTCAGAAATTATAAGAGCTTCTTTTGGTGTCCGGTCTTTAATTCCATGCCATAACTCCTCCGTAATAAATGGCATAAACGGGTGAAGAATCTTTAAGTTATCTTCAAAAAGACGAATACATGCCACTTTAGTTTTAGCATCTATAGGTTGCTGATAGGCTGGTTTAAGAAGCTCCAGTAACCATGAACAGAAATCATTCCACACTAACTTATAGCAACTCATCAATACATCTGAAATACGATACTTACTATAATGATCTTCTATTTGATGTAAATTTTGCTGAAATTTATTGTCATACCACTCAATTCCTATCTGCGCATATTCCGGTTGTTCAAGGTTTTTGTCGACTTCCCAGGACTCGATAAGCCGGTAGGCATTCCAAAGTTTATTGGCAAAAGATTTTCCCTGTTGACAAAGGGCTTCATCGAACAACAAGTCGTTTCCTGCGGCACTACTTAACAACAAACCCACTCTAACACCATCGGCTCCATACTCATCTATAAGACCAATGGCGTCTGGTGAATTACCCAAAGATTTTGACATTTTTCGTCGCTGCTTGTCTCTAACAAGTCCGGTTAAGTAAACACTATCAAAAGGGTTTTGACCTGAAAATTCAAAGCCGGCCATAATCATACGAGCCACCCAAAAGAACAATATATCAGGTCCGGTCACCAAATCTTTGGTAGGATAGTAGTATTGAAACTCTTCATTATCAGGATTTCTTATACCATCAAAAACGGACATGGGCCAAAGCCACGAGGAAAACCAGGTGTCTAAACTGTCTTCATCTTGAACCAAATCTTTTGTTGTGATATTAGCATCTTCAAACTTAGATTTTGCTAATTTAACGGCTTCTTCAATATTTTTAGCCACGACAAATTTGTTGTGATCTTTCTTTAAATAATACACAGGAATCTGATGTCCCCACCACAATTGTCTTGAGATATTCCAGTCTCTTACATTTTCCAACCAGTGTTTATAGGTGTTTTTAAATTTTGAAGGAAATAATTTGATGCACTCATCTTTCATTACAGCCTCTAGTGCAGGTTGTGCCAAGTCTTTCATTTTCAGAAACCATTGCTCAGAAAGTTTTGGTTCGATGACAGCTTTAGTTCGTTCTGAGAGCCCAATTTTGTTGTTATAATTTTCAGTTTTTAATAGAAACCCTTCATTCTGTAATTGTTTAGAAAACCCTTTTCTGGCTTCAAACCGGTCTTGCCCTTCATAATCGAGCCCATGAGTATTCAGAGTCGCATCATCATTAAATATATCAATGATTTCTAAATTGTGTCTTTCGCCAATAGCTTTGTCGTTATCATCATGTGCAGGGGTGATTTTTAGACATCCTGTTCCAAATTCCATATCGACATAGTCATCAAAAATGATTGGTATTTTACGATTGACGACGGGAACAATAGCATTTTTGCCTTTAAGGTGCAAAAAGCGTTCATCATTTGGGTTTATACATATCGCTGTATCTCCAAAAATAGTTTCAGGTCTTGTGGTGGCAATTTGTACGTATTCGTCAGAATCTGCAATGGGATAATTGATGTAAAATAATTGACCCTGCTTTTCTTCATAAATTACTTCTTCATCAGACAAAGTCGTTTTGGCTTCCGGATCCCAATTCACCATTCGGTAACCTTTATAGATTAAATCCTTGTTGTATAGATCTATAAAAACCTGAATAACCGACTCATACATTTCATCATCCATGGTAAATTTTAGCCTGTCCCAGTCGCAGGAAGCGCCTAATCGTTTCAACTGGCCTAAAATTTTACCGCCGTATTCTTCGGTCCAGTCCCAGGCGTGTTTTAAAAATTCATCACGGCTTAAGTCGGACTTTTTTATCCCTTCAGATTTGAGCTTTGCTACAACTTTAGCCTCAGTAGCAATGGAAGCGTGGTCTGTTCCGGGTACCCAGCAGGCATTAAAGCCTTTTAGTCTGGCTCGTCTTATCAGCACATCTTGAATAGTGTTATTAAGCATATGTCCCATATGCAATACACCTGTAACATTTGGAGGGGGAATTACAATGGTGTAAGATGGTTTATCGTTAATTTCTGAATGAAAAAACTTATGATCACTCCAGTATTTATACCACTTATCTTCTACCAATTCTGGTGTGTAAGACGACGCAATTGCCATAATTATTAAATTTAAGCTGCAAAAATACAGATTAGCATCAATATTAAATACTTATAATCTTAGTATTCTAGATTATTCTGAAATAATAACAATTGAATTCTATATTTCTCTTTTTAATCCTATTAAATTAGGCCTTTAACTAATACATGTATATACTGAAAATCAGTTGCATAAAAAATATATTCTTTCTTTGTTAGTTCTAGCCTTTGCCGGTGGTTATAGAGCCCAGCCGAAATGTAGGCTGGGCTGTGGAAAAACTAAGCCATAACTCAAAAATAGGTTAACACTTTGATAATTTCCATTATATATAATCTAAGTATTTTTTCTAAAATATTTTCTTTGTAGTAAGTAAGCTCCTAAGTTAATTATTCTATAAGCCTTATTCTAAAAATCGACTCTTCAATCTTAGTGATTTTTCATATAACCTTCCACCACGTCTAATTTCAAAATTTATAATTCTACCTTCTTCAGAACTAAAGATTTTCATGATTTCCTGCAAGTCGTATTTATGGCTGGCTCTGCTGTTAATACTCACAATTTCATCACCTTCAACAAATCCTGCTTCAAAAGCAGATGAATTTGGTCTTACAGCACCAACCCTTAAAATTGGTCTCTTTTCAATATAAAAATCGGGCTCATCAGCAATTTTATTATAACCCGCAGAATTGTCGGTCTGTGCTTTGGCTCTACTAAAAACATTGACATAACTGGTAATAATTTGATAACCATCGTATTTTAAAATAAGTCCACTCATGTCATAATTAAACTGGTCTGAAAAATCATTATTTTTTTTAAAATAAACTCTCTTATTAGAATAGTCCAGCACCCAATGGAAGCGCCGCATAATCTCAGAACCTATAACTCCACTTTTAGAGGTAAACTCCAAACCAGAATAGGCTAAAGTATCCGGATAGGCAATTTTTGGTGATTTTAGTTGGTATGAACCCAAATTAAACCCATCGGCTTTAGTTCGCTTTCCCCTAATAATATCAGCAAAACCATACCCGAGGATATCGTCAAAGCTTTTCTCTGGTATCCTTGTATCCGGTTGTGGCTGCACCCAAATGGCATCACCAGAACCTGTATCTAATAAAAACATAAAACTCCTTACATTACCCTTTTGTTTCAATTGTGCCTTTAAATAGGGTTTTTGTTTGTAAAGTTTTAAATCAATACTCTCGTAACACCTTAGAGATTTACTAAAATTTTCAGGGTTGTAAATTTTTATAAAATCTCTTTTGTAATTTATCTTTACGATTAGATCTCTAAAAAAATTATACCCCAAAATGCCCTGTACTTGGTAGCCAATTTTATCTGAAATATTAAAGTCCTTATCAAATATGGCATATACGTCATGAGAAGTATCTTTTAATTTTCCTATTTCCAATAGGTTGTTTTCATTTTTATAGGCATAGGTTTTCTTTTTTCCGGAAACACCCCTTATTAATATTTTGGTTGAATTTTCTTTAATCGATTCTTCATCGCCTTCCAAACCAAACAACACTGTTTTATCAACACCAGTGTCCACCAAAAAATTCATGGGACGATTATTGAGTTTTACTTTGATAATGATAAGGTTGTTATAATTCACGAACCCAATTTTATACCTTTTTTTATGAGGTTTATGAAATGTAAATCCCTGATTATTTTGTGATAAACAAGTAATACAGAATCCTATAAACAAAACCGATACGAAGTAAAATTTTTTTAACATATTTGTAATATACAAACTTTTAAATCGATAATATATTAATCAAAAATTACACCGAACTATTTGGTTTAAAAATATATTACTTTATCGATGCCGATGAAAATACTGGTTTACAGTATAGTATTAACAAAAATTTTATCGTGTAAAAAAACCTCATAGAACATCACAAAACATTATTTTAACATATTGGTATGTGTAAGTCAAATATGCAGAGTTTTCCATTGCATAGTGTGGCTTAAAGCTTTAGCTTTGCATCTGATAAAAAATTATACACATGCCGAAGATTTCAGATAAGGGTATTGCCATGCCAGAATCACCCATCAGAAAGTTACAACCCTTTGCTGATAAAGCGATTAAAACAGGCAAACAAATTTATTACTTAAACATTGGTCAGCCGGATATAAAAACACCAGAAAAAGCCTTAAAAGCAGTAAAAGAATCTGATATTGAAATTCTGTCTTATAGTCCATCTCAAGGCTTTCATTCCTATCTAGAAAAACTTATTAAATACTATAGAAACAACGGAATACACATCGAGGAAAGCGAAATTATTGTTACTACTGGCGGTAGTGAAGCGCTTGCCTTTGCGATGGGTTCAATTACTGACTTTGGAGATGAAGTCATTATTCCGGAACCATTTTATGCCAACTACAATGGCTTTGCAACCGCCTATGGCGTAACAGTTAGACCAGTTACCTCAAAACTGGAGGATAATTTTGCTCTGCCGCCTCTGTCTGAGTTTGAAGCTAACATCACCTCAAAAACCAAAGCCATATTGCTGTGCAATCCCGGTAATCCAACCGGCTACCTTTATACCAAAGAAGAAATAGAGGCCATCGCAGATCTTGCCTTAAAACATGACCTTTATGTCATTGCAGACGAAGTCTATCGTGAATTTACTTACGACGGCGCAAGCCACAATTCTATCATGAATGTAGAACGATTGAAGAATCATGCGATTATGGTAGATTCGGTATCCAAGCGATTTTCGATGTGTGGCGCAAGAATAGGATGTTTAGTCTCAAAGAATACTGATGTGATGAAAACGGCCATGAAATTTGCTCAGGCACGTCTAAGTCCGCCAACATTAGCTCAGATTGCCAGCGAAGCCGCATTAGATGTTGATGAAAAATACTTTGAAAATGTCAATGCAGAATATACCCAACGACGAAACACCCTTGTGGAAGGCCTTAAACAAATTGATGGTGTAAACGTTGCTGAACCTAAAGGAGCGTTTTATTGTGTGGCTGAACTCCCGGTTGAAAATACAGAAGATTTTGCCCAATGGTTGTTAGAAAAATTTGAACACGGCGGAAAAACCATAATGGTTGCTCCTGCATCTGGATTTTATTCTACACCACAAACAGGCCTTAACCAAATTAGAATAGCTTATGTGCTAGAAGAAAATAGTTTAAAAGAAAGTATTAGGTTACTAGAGTTGGCACTGAAGAAATATAAAGCATAGATGAATGTACAAACCAATTTCTCTTTAAAAAATTTCAACACGTTTGGTATTGATGTCAAAGCCAAGCAGTTTATTGAAGTCCAAAATACTGAGGAATTAAATCACATTTTAAAACGATTCTATACCGCGGAAATTTTTGTGTTGGGTGGCGGTAGTAATATGCTATTGACACAAGACATGTCAAAAACTGTAATTTTCGTCAATACAAAAGGCATAGATATTGTTGAAGAAAACGATGAACATATCATAGTGAGGGTTGCAGCCGGTGAAAACTGGCACGATCTGGTGATGTGGTCTGTAAAAAAAGATTACGGCGGTTTAGAAAATCTGGCTTTAATTCCTGGGCATGTTGGCACTGCCCCAATCCAAAACATAGGCGCTTATGGCGTCGAGCTTAAAGACACCTTTGTCTCCTGTAGCGCCATCCATCGGCAAACCCTAGCCAAAAAACAATTTAATTTAGAAGATTGCAAATTTGGTTACCGGCAGTCGGTTTTTAAAAGCGAGCTTAAAAACCAATATATTATTACCAGTGTGAATTTTAAACTCACTAAGAATAATCATCAAATCCACACAGAATACGGGGCTGTAAAAGAAGAATTGGGCAAAATGCAGGTCAGCCAACCGCGCCCTGCGGATGTGGCTCAGGCTGTAATTTCAATACGGCAGTCTAAGCTGCCTGATCCGAGAGATATTGGAAATTCGGGTAGCTTTTTCAAAAATCCTATCCTACCAAAAACGCAATACAATAACTTAAAAAATGAGTTCCCTAATCTTCCTTCCTATCCTGTGGACGATGAGCATGTCAAGGTCCCTGCGGGTTGGCTTGTAGAACAATCTGGTTTAAAAGGTTACCGCGATGGTGACACCGGCGTACATAAAAAACAGGCTCTGGTGCTCGTCAATTACGGGAAGGCTTCCGGTCAGCAGGTTTTGGCACTTTCAAAAAAAGTTCAGCAAACAGTGCAAGAAAAGTTTGGAATAGCTTTAGAAGCCGAAGTAAATATTTTTTAATCTAAAATATATGAGTGAGGTTTTAGATTGTCTTGTGGTTGGTGGTGGTGCCAGTGGATTTTTCTTTGCTATTAATTATGCTGAAAACCATCCAGACCATTCCGTATTAATACTGGAAAAATCTAAGCATGTTTTACAAAAGGTAAAAATCTCCGGAGGTGGTCGCTGCAATGTAACTCATGCTGAGTTTGAACCAAAACCACTTACTACAAACTATCCCAGAGGAGAAAAGGAATTAATAGGACCCTTTCATACCTTTATGACCGGCGATATGATGGCCTGGCTCAATAAGCGAGGCGTAGAATTGAAAATTGAAGAAGACGGCAGGATTTTCCCGGTAAGCGATAGCTCACAAACTATAATCGATTGTTTTGTAAATGAAGTAAACCATCATCATATCGAGGTCAAAACATCCCAAAATGTCATTAATTTTCAATATGATAAGGACCTGTGGACAGTCCATACGAAAAATGACAGGTATTGCACGAAACAGATGGTGATATCAACAGGCAGCAGTAAAAAAATTTGGGAAGAACTAGGACGGCTTGGTCACAATATCATTGCACCGGTACCATCACTTTTCACCTTCAATATTGAACATTCGCAACTCACAAAATTACAGGGCTTGAGCCTGGACACCAATATCAAGTTATACAAAGACCAATCCTGTAAAGAATTTGTCATGGAGTCTGAAGGCGCTACCCTCATCACACATTGGGGATTGAGTGGACCATGTGTATTGAAACTATCAGCATGGGGAGCCAGAGAATTAAGTGCTTTAGATTACCACTGTTTCATCCTTATAGATTGGTTGGTTGATTATACAGAATATGACGTTTTAGAAGAAATTCAACAACAACGAAAAGCATCGGCGAAAAAGAATATTGGAAATCAGGTCATTTATGGACTGCCGAAACGAATTTGGCTCTTTATGCTGGATGAATCGCGAATCAATCCTCAAAAGAATTGGGCAGACCTTTCAAAAACGGAAAGCCGCGACCTGAAAGATAATCTATTGCACTTCAAACTTGAAGTGAATGGAAAAAGCACTTTTAAAGAAGAATTCGTTACCGCTGGAGGCATTGATCTGAAGGATATCGATTTTAAAACCTACCACAGTAAAAAACAACCTCAGCTCAAAATCATTGGTGAAGCTTTGAATATAGACGCCATTACAGGAGGATTTAACTTTCAAAGTGCATGGACGAGTGCGTTTGTAGCATCGAAGGCATAACGCTATATATACGAAATGAAATAAATCAAAGCCTGAAAAATTGAATTGTTTTTTTCTACCACGTATGCATGAATCTAATCAACGGTCATTAGTGTATTAGTGGCTTTTTTAGGTTTACAAATGAAGACGTTGCGAAATTAAGAGCTATTATGGAACCGGCTCAACATCCTTAATACTTCAAAAGATACAGCACAACGGTAGTATCATAATCTGAATTTAAAATTTCATGAATTGCAGAATATTTTGCCACGAATTCACAAATAGTAAAAGACCATTAGTACAACTGCCAGCAGCAGGCTGGTTTGTGGGTTATTCATTCGAACGCATAGCCCCTTAGTAGTTCAAATGTTTAAGGTGATAAGCTATTCCATTTTTGTATGATAAAAAATAGGGCATTTGCCGTATTTATGACGTCAGAAATATCCTCTACTTTAGTAAAAATTCATTAAACCCTTTAATCATGAAAAATTTATGTACAATTTTAATGACCCTCTTCATCAGTACGTTTAACTTATTTTCTCAGGAACTTTATTTAAACAAGGAAAAAGCCTTAAAGAATGTTGACGAGATTAAAATAGCTCAATTTGCTGTCAGTTTTACCACCATGGAAGGCAAATCTGCAGACTCACGTTCACGTGACAATTGGAGTGGCGCCAGATCCTACCTTATCGTCAAGACTGTAGGCATTACGCCAGAACTGATGCAAAAAATAACGGATGAAGCTTATCAAGATTTCGTTATGAAGCTTAAAGAAAAGCAATATACCGTTTCAGATTACGATATTGAAGCCAACCTAAGTAAAGGCATGAAACGCTACATGCCTGACACTAAACCAGTTGCACAAAACTGCGATCACTATCAGGTTTACAGCAATATCGAGACCACTACAATATACGCTAACAAAAAGCCCGGTGTATGTAACAACACATTATATTTTACAGGACATGCTGCAAAAAACTCGGGTGATGTTCCAATTACAGTCAGTTATTTAATCAATTCTGGTTATCTACAGGCAAATGCTTCAAAACTGAAAGATAATTATTTGGGAAAAATATACAGTAGTACCAAAGTAGCGTTTCTGCCCGGGGTTCAGGTCTTCTGGAGATCGGGTGTTGATGCCTGGGAAAAGAAAAACAAAGCCGGCGAAATCAAAATCAACGAACATGTCTATGTTGAAGGTCCAGCCGGAGAACTTGTAGTGGATGAAAAAACATCATTGGGCAATTATTCCAAATCTACCTTAATTTTAAATATCGATCAGGAAAAATATTACCAGGATGCGCTCACTGTTCTGAAACAGGCCAACACAAAATTAGTCAACGCTATGGCTGATGTACGATAACACCTGCTTTTGGATTGCAAAACAAAAGGCTAAACAAGAAAGCTCTTCCGGATATCACATTATACACGGAAGAGCTTTTATTGTCATGTCATTCAAACTGAATTTAGCTGATTGTCTTATACTCTAGTGGGCAAATCCGATTGTCATTTTATAGAATTTCAGCGTATTTAGCTTTGATTATATAGGCAAACATCCTGGCTTTTCAGGCAATTTTTTTACGTGTACGCATATAATTCAAAGCATTTAGCCAGAAATAGACTTCGCTGGAATATCGCCTGAACCTTAGGGTATGTTGGACATGCCAAATCCTCATTTATTGAAAATGTCCAGGTCCACGATATAATAAGATCAATCCATATCTTTAATTATAGATTGGAGACAATATTGCGCATTTACAGTAGTGATGTCCATCATACCGGCTTATAAAATACCTGTCTTAAAGGTTTGTATTGAAAATTACACTAATTACAAATTAAATACCGCACCAAAGCTTACTGCAAACTGGTTGTTGATGCTTTCTGCGGGGTTCAAATCACCCGTTTTATATTTGGCAAAAGGGGTTTCAAATTCTGTATAAATACCGAAACCATCAGAAAGAAAATACCTGAAGCCTAAGTGCCCACCAAAATTCTTTAAACTAAGGCCTATTCCTGGATAAATATCTAAGTTTTCATCAATATTCAATACCTCTCCTATATTAGCATTAAAACGGGCTCTTAAATTTATTCTGTCGACAAAATCTGCATCTACAAGATCATTAACATCCAGGGCGTATCCAGTCACTAAGCCCACTGAAATGTTTTGACCTAACCCGTGGTCGTAACTTATCATTATCCCACTGGCATTATCCTGGAGGTTTGCACCAATCTGCAGTTTTTGATCGCCCTTGCCATCAAAATTCTGAGCAACAGCAAAGATTGAAAACATAAAAAACGGAATAAAAAAATATTTTTTCATTATAAAAAATTAAATCACAAATATAAAATCAAAAACGGAATTTTACATAGAAATGGTCTTTATTATCTCATCTTTTTATTAAAAAATAAAAAAAAATAGTGCTTCTATTAAAAGCCTTATTATGCAATAATTTTAATAAATCGGCTAAAAATTAAGAGTCCTTTGAGGCCAAACCATTTCTGTTTTAATAAAACTAACTTATGATCATCTTGATTATGAAAATATCAACAAGCCATTACAGCCAATAAAAGGATGGGATTAAATTATAATCAAAACATGTTAAAAAAGCATTTTAGTATTTGAAATTAAAGAACGATTTTTACAAAAATTTTGTTTCAAAAACTATGAAAAAAAGTAAATACAGCACATGGTATCATCCCTATAAACCAGCAAAGGCTTATGCTAAGAAAACAGCTTATTTTAGCATGGAATTTGGTATAGACCAAAGTTTCAATATATATTCCGGTGGTCTCGGATTTTTAGCGGGCTCTCACATGCGATCTGCATTTGAACTAAAACAAAACCTTATCGGTATTGGTATGCTATGGAGATACGGCTACTACGATCAGGAAAGAAATGATGACCAGACCATGAAAGCAGAATTCAATGAAAAACATTTTGACTTTCTAGAGGATACAAAAATTGAAGTTGAAATTAAACTTCACCAAAACCCACACGTTAAGGTGCGAGCATACGTGCTTAAACCTGAAATATTTGGTACTGTACCCATGTATTTCTTAACAACTGATGTTGAAGGCAACGATCATTTATCGCGCACCATTACCAACCATTTATACGACCAGAATCAGGTAACACGGGTGTCTCAAAGTATTGTGCTAGGTATTGGTGGTGCCAAAGTCGTTGAAAAACTAGGAGGTGCAGATATCTATCATCTTAACGAAGGCCACGCTCTACCCGCATTTTATTATTTAAGGGATCAGGGTGTGTCTAAAGATCAAATGGTATTTACCACACATACTCCGGAAAAGGCCGGTAACGAAGAGCGTGACGCCATGCACTTGAACCGTTGTGGTTTTTTTGGCAGACACCTCTCTCACCAGGAACTTGAAAAAGAGGCTGTAAATGATTTCAATATAAACTATACAGTTTCTGCTTTACGCATGGCGAAAAAAACGAATGCTGTTTCTAAACTGCATGCTGTTGTATCCAAAAACATGTGGAGCGACTTTGATGGTATTTCTGAAATTATTCCAATTACCAATTCACAAAATGCTAAATATTGGCAGGACAAAAGCATTAAAAACGCCTGGGAAAAGAAAAATTCTGCCACTTATAAACGCCGTAAAAAAGCCTTAAAGAAAACGTTATTTGAAGAAGTCTTCAATCAAACCGGCAAAAAATTTGACCCCAATGTGCTTACTGTGGTATGGGCCAGACGATTTGCTGCATACAAGCGAGCTGATTTGTTGTTTCATGATTTAGAACGTTTTGAACGATTAATCCACAACACTAATTATCCAATCCAGATTATTTGGGCGGGAAAACCTTATCCGTTTGATTATGGAGCCATCGAGGTTTTCAATAATTTGATCAATGTCTCAAAACAACACAACAATTTAGCCGTACTTACGGGCTATGAGCTGGAATTGTCCAGACAGTTAAAATGTGGTTCTGATGTGTGGCTGAACACCCCTCGAATCACCAGAGAAGCTTCGGGTACAAGCGGCATGACAGCTGCGATGAATGGCTCTGTAAATGTTACCATCAATGATGGTTGGATTCCGGAATTTGAAGACAATGGTAAAAACAGCTTTGTTTTGCCGGAACTGGATCACACCTTACCGGTTTGGGATCAAGACCGCATGGATGCCGAAAACCTTTACAAATTATTGGAAGATACCGTAATCCCTACGTATTACGATAAGCCAAAAGACTGGCAAAAGATGGTATTCAAGGCAATGGATGATGTTATTCCTGAATTTACCAGTGCTCGAATGGCCAAGGATTATTATAAGAAGTTGTATTAATAAACAAAAGATTATAATTCAAAAAGCCTGCTCTTAAAAGAAAGCAGGCTTTTTGTTTTAGCTTAAGTATTGCTTCAATCTATACCTCAGCACTTTTTACCGTCTTGACGATACGACCGGCAATTTTGTATGGATCACCGTTAGAAGACGGTCTTCTGTCTTCTAACCAACCTTTCCAACCTTTTTCAACTGTAATAATTGGAATACGAATAGAAGCCCCTCTATCTGAAATACCATAAGTAAACTCATCGATAGAAGCTGTTTCGTGATCGCCGGTTAGACGCATATCGTTAAATTCACCATAAACTTCTATGTGCTCTTTAACAACTGGCCTGAAGGCTTCACATATTTTTTCATAAACGTCTTGGCTCCCACATGTTCTAAGTGTCGTATTTGAGAAATTAGCATGCATACCAGAACCATTCCAATCCAGGTCTTTTCCTAGTGGTTTAGGATGATATTCAATGTAATACCCATATTTTTCTGTAAGTCGATCTAATAAATAACGCGCTACCCAGATTTCGTCACCTGCTTTTTTAGCGCCTTTAGCGAACAATTGGAACTCCCATTGGCCTGAAGCAACTTCTTGGTTTATGCCTTCAAAGTTAAGCCCTGCCGCTATACATAAATCAGCGTGTTCCTCCACAAAGCTTCTACCATGGGTGTTTCTTCCGCCAACAGAACAATAATATAAACCTTGCGGTGCTGGATAACCACCTGGAGGAAAGCCTAACGGCAATTGGGTTTTCTTATCCATAATAAAATACTCCTGCTCAAACCCAAACCAAAAATCGTTATCTTCATCTTCAATGGTTGCTCGAGCATTGGATTCGTGTGGAGTGCCATCAGCGTTTAAAACTTCGGTCATGACCAGATAACCATTTTTTCTGTCAGGATCCGGATATATAGCTACGGGTTTAAGCAAACAATCCGAATCGTCTCCTGTGGCTTGTCTTGTTGAACTTCCATCAAAAGACCAGATTGGGCAATCTTCAAGTTTACCACTAAAATCATCTTCAATTTTAGTCTTACTTCTCATGTTTTGGGTGGGTTTATAACCATCCAACCAAATGTACTCTAATTTTGATTTACTCATAAATTTTAATTTTTTAATTGACTAAGGCAATTAAGCAAAAAATAAAGTCCTTATTTTTTATGTAACCATTATTTTCAATTTTCAAAATAATCATTTTTATTTCAAAACAATTTTATTCAAAATTCACCTAATACCTTAGTCAATTTTTTAACACTAGTTTTAATGAGTGATTATGTGATTATATAATATAATAACTCAAAATGAATGTCTATAAAAGCTTCAAATGATTGACTTTTTATTTACTAAAGAGTAATAAAAAACGCTAGTTTATAAAAGTCATTTGGTGCAAACCCATCGTCAACCAGGTTTCCTCCAAAAGATAACCTCAAGCCTGCATTTCCTTTTGTAAGTTGTAGGTATGGCCCTAACCACTGATAACCATCAGCCCGATCAAGACTGCCACCACCATTTATTTCTCCACCGGATAAATACAATTCTTCAAAGTGCGCACCAAATGAAATGAAAGAACTTGCCACGTACCCAAAATTAGCCCAGTAATGCACGTAATTATTTGTCGCTTGTTCTGCTTGGGTGTTATCACTTAAAGCCGCATAGTAACCAAAGTAAAATTGACCTTCAAATTTATCACTGCCATAATTTACGGTCAGATTGGGAACAATACCATCGCCTACAATACCTTCTTGAGCAGCACCACTGGAAAGTAAACTTCCAAAGGTAAAACCAAGTTGAGGATTAATGTCAAAATTGCCGACTGTCTTGTTATAGCCAATACCAAATTCTGTCCATTGCCCCCAACCGCTTCCGGTTCCGGCGCCCCATTGAATGCCATAGGCCGTAAAAGCATCAGTGTCTGATAATTCATACCCAATAGTCATCATGGGATTAAATCCAAAAAAAGCATCGTGGTTAAGGCTTAGGCCTGCACTAATTTTGTCTGTTGTGGTTTTGTCTTGAGCAAAAGCCGAAAAAACCAAAACCGATAAACACATAGTAAACGTAATTCTTTTCATAATTTAATATATTTTATGTTAAAAATCCAAAAATATACAAATTATAGAATTATAAATAAATTTATCTAAATGCTTATTTTTTGATATATTAATAGTCGAAAACGATTGAATGACATATCATTTTAACAGATATTAAAATTAAAATCTAATATATTAATTATTCAATATATTTTTTAAAATAAATTATACCTAAAGGCAACTCATGATTGAAAAAACTTATTAACAAAAACGTTTTCGATGGTAATTCAAGTATATTATTTTCAG
>Ga0209931_1000729_pt1 | contig 19188 bp, 15 predicted proteins | sample SalPonR1_B_D1_MG_FD_185697 | JGI IMG/M metagenome (GOLD analysis project Ga0209931, IMG submission 185697) | Salt pond soil microbial communities from South San Francisco under conditions of wetland restoration - Salt Pond MetaG R1_B_D1_MG... ...
AATTTTCATTTTTTATACAAATTAACAAAATTAGATTATTGTAAATAGAAAAGCTTGTAGTTTTTTAATTTAAAAAAATTATAAATTTCATTTTTATTTCATTTTTTCAACCGAATTTTTTTCATCTATAAGTTGCTTTAATTGTTTTACTAATGCAGGTTTACAAAATAAAATAGGGTCGTATTTCTCTTTGGTCTTGGTTGGAATGAATACTTTCTTCTTAGAATTAAACCTAAAAAAAGCATTTGTACGATAATATTTTAAGAAGGCGTGATTTATTATGAATTGTTTATCAAAATAATTGAACGCAAATCTTTTGAACATAATTTTCTGCTGATTGGGATTTACACCAATATCTATACGAATAGCAGTAGGCTTTGCAGCTTCAGGAAATTTAAACAAGATGAGTTGAGGTTGATTATTTCCCTTTACATTTCGTTTTAGCATTTTTTCTGCAGAATAGTTAAAACTGCCATCTTCTGTATAAAAGACACTAAATACATCATCTTCAGGAACTATCATTTCTAGTTCTAAATAAATATCATTTTTTTCAATTTCATAGTTTATAAGCCTTAGTTCATCTAATGGCTTTTCATTTTTACAGCCGTTGATAAGCAGCATAAACAATAATAGAGATCGGTAATATAACATTTTCAAATAATAATTTCAGAGAGTGGATTTTAGAATTTTAAATTATAGATCAATACCTACAGATTCCATAAACTCTTCAGACAAGATAAAATTATCAGAAAGTTCTTCTAGCTTAATTCTTAGGTCATTCTTAAGTTCTTTGTATATGCCTGAATATTTCGGATTATTTACTAGATTAATTTTCTCTTCAGGATCATTACTTAAGTCATATAATTGGTCTTGCTCAAAATAATGGGGCATTTTGGTGTAGGCTTGTTTTTCAACATTTTCACCACCTGGCATCATGACCAGATGCCCAAAAGGATCCATGGGATCTGCAGTATTTATCGGACGACCAAATTTTTTCTTGACATTGTTTCTTTTGGCTAGCATTTTTTTTCTCTCTTCATAAGTCAAATTATTGGCCCACTCCGGGTATCTAACAGCATAATATTTAAAATCATTTTTAACAATTGCTCTGGCATATCCTAACTCAAAGTATAGAGTTTCTCTTTCCTGATATTCTTCTCCTAAGAGTGCAGGTTTAAAACTATACCCATCAAAATTATCATTGTATTCTGTACTCCCGGCCAAATCGAGTAAGGTAGGCAAAAAGTCGACATTGCTTACCGGGCTTTTCAATTCATTCCCGACCTCAAATCCTCCCTTTCTCCATACAAAAGCTTGAGAATTTACACCTCCTTCATATAAAGTTCCTTTTAAATCCTGTCCATGATCGTTAAAGAAAACCAATATTGTATTATCGTAAGCACCAACTTCTTTTAGCTTTTCAAGTAAAGCATTAATACTATCATCCAACCAAAGTAGATTTGATTTGTCTACCCCTGACAAACCGGCTTTATTTAATCTTTTGTCTATTGAAACGAAATTTCTTACAGATCTTTCTAACCATGGAAATTTATCAATCAACTCTTCTTGTTTTTGAGATAATTTGCCCTCATACTTAGGCAGTACATCTGGAGATTCTTCTAAAATACCTCTAGACGTTTTTCTCCTATCAGACCTCCAGGATTTTGGCGGAGCTTTAGGCCCGTGGGGTATAGTAGAAGCAAAGTAGAGCATAAAGGGTTTGTCCTTGCTGTTATCAATAAATTCCATTCCCTTTTCTGTAATCCAATCTAAATTATGTGAAGAAAGCGATTTGAGGCCGGACCAATCGGGATTATTATGATACAGTGCATCGGCATAATCAAAACCAGAATTTTTGATATCATTTTGTAAGGCTCTGTATTTTATTTCTAAAATTTCTTTAACTCTTGGGTTATTCGGGTCTGCATTGAAATCTGGTTTACCAATAATGCCTGTCTTAGTTACGCTATCTATAACATGATTTTTGCCGACAAAACCTGTTGTATATCCTAATTCCTGAAAATAGGTACCCATTGTTTTTTCTTTTCCCGGTACTATAAAAGTGTTCCATTGAACGGTTTTTTGACCATTGTTAGCTTTGGTCTTATTCACAAAGCCTTTGTTGGTTGCACGACTAGCGTATAATCCAGTTAAACAATTATAACGGCTTGGTGAGCAAAGCGGAGATACTACTTTTATATTATCTAGCCATACGCCTTCTTCAATCAACTTATCTAATGTAGGTGTAAGATTTGGTTTATTACCCGCGGTTGCATCTTCAACAAGGTTATTAAACATATTGGGATACATATCATCTGCTATGATAAAAATGACATTTGGCTTTGATGCTTTACTTTTGTTTCCATTTACTTTAGATTCAGACGTTTTATCGCAACCGAAAATAAATAAACAAATCGCTAACAAGAAATATTGGATTTTCATGTTTTTTTTTAAGAATAAGTGAATACTAGCGTCATATAGACATGGTTTGTGTACAGATAATTTGTTTTATAAAGGATTCTCTCGCTTAAAATCACCTTTAGAAAAATATTTTTCTACAAAACAATAGGCTAAAATAAAAAAATATCGGCTACCCATTTCTTTAATTTTTAGCTTAGAAACGCCATATTGTCGGTTTGTCCAGGAATTGGGAACAATGGTATAACTGTATCCTCTTATAATAGCTTTTAATGGCAGCTCTATAGTGAGGTTAAAATGTGGCGAAAGTATAGGCCTAACGCCTTCTATGACTTCCCTTTTATATAATTTGAAGGCATTTGTAGTATCGTTATACTTTATTCCCATTACTATTCTTATGATAAAGTTGGCTATTCGGTTTATTATTTTTTTAAGCCAAGGATAATCTACAACTTTGCCTCCTTTTATAAATCTACTTCCAAAAACACAATCGTAATTTTCTTCTACCATTTTTCTGTAAAAGCAAATCAAATCAGATGGAGAGTCTGATAAATCGGCCATCATCACAGCAACACAATCTCCTGAAAACCTATCTAACCCATATCGAACTGCTAAACCAAAGCCATTTGCACCTCTATTGGTCTCGTACTTTAAAGTTGGGTATTTCTCTTCTAATTTTTGTAACACTTTAAGCGTATTATCCTTAGAATTATCATCTACCACAAATATTTCATGGTCTATTGCTGCTACTGAAAGCGCTTTGTATAAAGCAGATATAGTTTCTGGCAAAGATTCTTCTTCGTTATAAGCAGGAATTACAATACTTAATCTCATTATGCTTTTACTGTTGCTTCAAATATCTGTGTCATGATATCATTAATGTTATAGTTCCAGTCCCAGTCCGGATAATGTTTTTTGAATTTTGAAGTATCACTTATCCACCAAATGTGATCTCCAATTCGGTTTTTATCAGAATAACTGTAGTTCATCTTTTTTCCAGTAATGGATTCGCATATTTCTATGGCTTCTTGCATAGAGCAATTAGAATGCCTTCCTCCACCAGCGTTATAAACTTCACCCTGTTTAGGGTGTTTATAAAAATGCCAGAACATATTGACCAGATCCCAACTGTGAATGTTATCTCTCACTTGTTTGCCTTTATATCCAAATACTGTGTAATGATCTCCGGTGATAGCACATTTCATAAGGTAAGACAAAAAGCCATGCAATTTTGTTCCTGAATGATTTGGACCAGTTAAACAACCTCCTCTAAAAATTCCTGTATTCATCTCAAAATACTTACCATATTCCTGCGTTAGAACATCTGCTGCCACTTTTGAAGCGCCAAATAATGAATGTTTGGTTTGGTCTATGCTCATTTTTTCATCAATCCCATTTTTATAATAAGGATGAGACTCATCTATCTCCCATCGCTTTTCCAACTCTATAAGTGGCAGAAAATTTGGCGTATCCCCATATACTTTATTGGTTGAAGTAAAAATAAAAGTTGCTTTTGGGCAGTGGAGTCTGGTATTTTCCAGTAAGTTTAATGTTCCATTTGCATTTACGGTAAAATCTGTAAATGGCGCTTTGGCGGCCCAATCGTGACTTGGCTGAGCTGCGGTGTGAACTATTAACTTAATATCCGTATTGTACTTAGAAAATAATTTTTCTATATCCTCCTGGTGGCGAATGTCTAAGGCGCAATGTTCAAAATTATTAACTTCATTAATAAGTCTTTTTGTATTCCACTCCGTAGATGCATCTTCTCCAAAAAAATTTTGACGCATATTATTGTCTATCCCTATAATCTTATCAAACTTGTCTGCCATAAAGCGCACTGACTCGCTTCCAATAAGACCAGATGAGCCTGTTATAATACAAATGTTCATGCTATTGTTCTATTTTATATGTTTTTATTCTCACTTTATCTTTAAAATGCTGCCTATTTTTGGGTTTAAAATAATAAGCTCTTACCGATGAGTTTTTATAAGTGGTATCATTTCTAAAATTATGATAAACATCATTTGTTGTTTTAAAGTACGTATTAGAATAAATACCAGATTGTAACAATTCATTTGAGGTTTTGTAATCATTTAAAATAAAGTTGTCATCTAATACCCTAAGCCTTATTTCTGGTGAATTTCTTGCCATGGAATAGAGTTTACCTTTTATATTGTGGTAATGCTCAATTTCGTAATATAAGTTTTCTTCAGGCACAAACGGGGCTCCTAATTTTATGGCATACTCATCTTGAAAAACCAATTTTATAGGTTTAAAATTAGGCTTTTTCTTAAATAATATGAGGTTTTCTTCAGAAAAATTAAACTTAAATAATGGGTTATAGTTCAATTCTAATACCAAATTTAATTTAGGTTCATCAAAAAGTGGGTATCTTTTATCTATACTTCCGTAATGGTATATCACATACTCCGGTCCTTTTTCAGAGTTGTATAAATCAAAATTTAAATTCTCTAGAGCCTTAGTATATGCCGTGTAGGACTGAATTACCGGACGAGGCAAATAGTTGAGGTTATTTTCCAACAGAAGTAGAATATCCCAGGGATAAATATCAACAGTGTCATCTCCTATCTCTTCAATCACTTTATCCGGAAGACTATTTTTAGTGTTTTGTAAAGTTTGCCCAAAATTAGAATTAAATTGATTTATCTGTCTTAAGTAATTTTCTTTGTACAACGCAATAGATTTAGTTTTGCTTTTAATTTTATCCTTATTAACTAAAATTGGAATTAAGAATATAGGGATAAACAACAAATTTAACTTACTAGAGCGCTTATTCTTAAAAAAATATGGCATACAAAAAACTAAAAGCAAAGCAAAACTAAAAAATTCACTAAGGTGCTGAATATCTGCTCTTACGAAAGACTGTTTGTACAATATGTAAAGCGATAATATAAAAACACCGGTTAAAAAAGCTATTTTAATGTATTGAATTTTCTGATTAATCAGGCTGGAAACTAATAAGGCGACAGAACATATTGAAAATAAAACAACCCAGTCTATATATGAACTAAACCACTTACTATGAAGATACATGATGTCATTATAACCTTTTACCATCTCTAATCCATAATATATATAATCGTATAAGGCTACATTGTAAATACTGGAAAAGAGCAAAATCAACAAGAAAGGCACAAGCGAAAAAACAGAAAACCTAAGCAGTGATACATGACCAGTGTATAGATGGTAAAGTAATGAAAAATAAAATATTACAAGTGCTATTAAACCTGTATTAAACTTGAAGAAAAACATTATTATTACGCATAATATCTGGAAAATAAAATAAAATGATATTGGTTTTTCTAAGCTTTGTGTTATCCAAAATAAGAGGCTAAAAAAGTAAATTATAGCATAATCGGCTCCAAAAAGATTTGGAATAGACAATACCAGCAGAATAAGTGCAAAAAAGGTAATTATTTTATTAGAATTATTTTTTATAGATAAAAAAACTAAAAAAAAGAAGTTTATAAAATTGAAAACATCAAAAAGTATAAAGCTGATTTTGCTTTCTCCCCAAGGTATTCTTAACCCCAATGTGGATAATGGGCCATAGGTAAAAACAAATTCTTTACCCCACCTGAGGTTATTGAAATTAGCAAAATTTTGAGTAACCATCCAAGAAACATCCAGTGATTTGGTAGACATGTGTTGAGCTGGACTTAATGGAAACACATTGAAAGAAAATATATCAGGCACTAAAATTAAAGAGGCTAGTATTGCTATAAAAATCGCAAGCGCATTAAAAGAATACAAACCTCTTAAGTTTAGCCTCATCATTTTAATATTAAACTCAGTGTATTTTCATTAGCCTTTATCCAATTGTAAATATCTTCAAATACATTTTCTAATGTGAATTCCGGTTTCCATCCTATGTCACTTCTTATTTTTGCATTATCTGTTATATAAATCCTAAGGTCTGCTGCTCGTGTCTTTGGGATAGAATCTATGTCAATGCTATTACCGGTTATTTTCTCGCAAATAGCAGTCATTTCTTGTAATGAAGCACTGTTCTCCAGCCCGCCTCCGGCATTATAAATTTTGCCATCAAATTTATCCATGTCGTGTATTTGCATGTCTGTTAATCTCACGACATCTTTAATATGAAGCACATCTCTAACCTGCTTACCAAAACCTCCATAACCAATGTATTTTAAGGGACTTTTCCAATAATGTTTTGCCATCCAAAGGGTGACTACGCCCTGGTCTGTCTTGCCCATTTGCCTTGGGCCTGCTATAACACCAAACCGCGTAATAGCTGCTTTAAGGTTATAAAAACTGGCATATTCTCTAATAAATAATTCAGAGGCTAACTTGGTTGTACCATAAAAAGACCTTTCGCCTTCTAAATTTAAAGATTCTGAAACACCTCTCGAAGATATGCCTGCACTAGTCTGCTGTTTTGAAAAATTAAAACGTGTTGGCAACTCCTCATAATTAGCATTCTCTATTGCCTTAATAGGATAAACTCTACTAGTAGAAAGAAATACAAGACGCGCATTACACTTTACACATGCATTAAAACAGTTTATAGAGCCATATAAATTATTATTGATAACATATGTTGGGTCGCTATCTAGTCCTGCGGTTACAGAAGGCTCTGCTGAAGCTTCAATTAAAACATCAAAAGACCCAAGAGCATCCAGGTCTTCCTTATTTCTAATATCGCCATGAACAAACTCTATGTTTGCCCTCTTAAAATCAATTAAATTTAATTCTGAACCTCTGCGTTTTAGATTGTCAAAAGCTATGATGTCATAATGAGGGTATTTATTTTTTAGCTCTAAACAGATAGAAGAACCAACGAATCCTGCTCCTCCCGTGATAATGATTTTCATAGGCTTTTATATATATGGGCAATATTATAGAATAACATAGAATATTCAAAATTATTCCTTAATAATAAAACAACTACGAATTTTAAGTAGCATCAAGCAGATTAGACTAAAGGTGGCTAGATTGTAAGACCTAAAACAGAAGCTCTTTAAGTGTTAATGATAGAGTCGTTTGATGTAATATTATACAAATATAATTTTTGTAAATATAATGTTTTAAGTTGAATTGAATTTAAAAATAATATAAACCTTAACGAGTTTATTATAAGCTTCTTATTTCTATCCATACAAAGGTAGATTTCTTCAAAATACCTGATGCTTAGGAGAACTTATAGACAAGTTGACATAATATACGTGCAGTCTTTTTCCACGAATAGCGTTCTTGAACTTTTTCTGAAATACGGTGAACATCTGCTTTAAAATTAGAAGTAATAAATTGATTGATTTTTAATTTCAATTGATCTTTAGAGTGGGGGTCAAATAAGTTATCCCCAAAAAAATCATAATCGCCCATAGCAGTAGCATCAGAACACAAGGTTGGTGTTTTCATTGTTGCGCTTTCCAAAGGAGGAATGCCAAAGCCTTCGCAAAACGATGGGAAAATTGATAGTTCTGCTGCATTATAGAATTTGCTTAAATCTTCATTAGCGATATTATTGAGGACGTACAATTTACCTGCAGACTTTTTTTTGACAGTTTCAATTTCTAAGTCGAGTTGTTTCATGTCAAATGTCTTTTTTCCTATAAACACAAGAGAATAGCCTTTGTTCCATAACTTCATTTCTTTATAGGCCTGTAATAAAGTAAGGTGGTTTTTTCTTGGTTCTAATCTACTCACAAAAATGAGGTACTTTTCTATTCCAAATTTATTGCTGATGTAGCTTTTATCTGTCTGCTTATCGCAATTTTCTAAATAACGATCACTCACAGCATTAGGCAGAATAAAAATAGGTTTTGTAAGCTTAAAGTGGTGTTGTATTCTCTGTTTTGAGTATTCGGAGACCGTAGTGAGGATGTCTGCTTTTTTAGCTGATCTTCTGAATAGAAATGAATTTATCAATCGGTATTTTACCGGGAAAAATTGTGGATAATCAATGAATAATATATCGTGAATGGTCACTATATATTTACAGTTTTTGTTAAGAAATAAGGGTAAAAAATAGTTGAAGTGTGCAAAATCTACCTTTAGATTTTTGATTAGTTGCGGAATCTCAAAAGCAAGCCTTACATACTTATTCTTGTGTTGTAATTTTATGAATTTAAAGTGCGTTTGATGCCCCAATTCACGTTTTAAGTTTTCAATGTTATTTGCTATTAATATGACCTCAACATCCTCAGGATTGAAGTCTATTTCGCTATAAATACCTTTTAGAAATGTTCTTATCCCTTGGTGATTTTCATCAAAGGTATGGGCATCTACCAGTAACTTTTTTTTAGTATTAACCTTCTCCTTATTCATTTAAAAGCACTTTCTTATTAGATGCTGTTGCTATGGCAAAAATGACAAGTGAAAATTCGCCCGGCCTTAAAAACCCGGTGATTACCAAGCTGTTGTAGAACACGTAAAACAGACTCCCTATCATCAATGATTTCATGTATGGGTTATAATCCTTTCTAGGACTAATGTTGAGGTAGTTTATAAAAAATATCGAAACATAGAGTACTATACCTATCAAGCCTGTTTTGTAAAAAATATTAATATATCCGTTATGAATCGTGGGTACTTTATCGTATAATTCTCCGGCAAGTTTTACATCGGTTTTCAAATCTATATCACTGCCAAAACCCATCCCAAAAATAAAATTAATGATGTTGTTTTTAGAATTTAGGACATTTTCAATAGCAATTTGAGACTCATAAGCTCGCCAATATTGCCATAACTCTTCAGTATTGTCTCTTATTCTAGAAGTATTTACAGTTTCAAAAATTTCATTTATACTATTGTATATTTTATAAGAAAAGCTGTTTGTTGTTGTAGCATCTTTACTGTAATCTATGTTTTTGAATACAACAAATAAGCCTAAAGCTAGTACAGCAAAAATCAAAAAACCCTTGAGAAGTCTTTTCCCAAAAAACAAATATCCTTTATAAGATAAATAAAAGATTAAAAAAACAATATACATACTTCTGGAAAAATACATTATAACAGACAGCAATATAATGGGATAAATAATGTAGAGTAAATAACGCTTTTTAAAATGTCTTTTGTTGTAAAAAGGGGTGAAAGTTAAAAATATCAAACCTACAACTTCCACATGATTTTGTTTCCCGGCAATATTTCGTAATGAGCTATAATCTGATGAAATTCCTGCACTAAATAATATTTGAGTTAAATGATACAGAGCCATGGCCAATGAAATTGATACAATAATATCAAAAGCAAATCTGCTTGATTTTATATTACTTACAATTAAATAAGTAGACAAGAGCATTAACACAGGGCGTGAGAAATAAACAAAATCTTTTAGAAATTTAATTGGTAAGGCGTCATTAAAAAAAGATTTTATGACCCCTATAACCAGTAGAGCACTTAAAAAAACACTGATATAAAATATTTTTTTATCAACTTTAGATTTTAAGCCAAAAGGTAGAATTAAAAATGAGGCTATAAATGAAAGCTCAATTGAAAACGTGCAATAGGACAGTAAGAGTATGGTTAATAATACTTTATAAAGTAATTGCATTAATTTTTTTTATTAAAGTTCAAATTTAACTTATTTTAAATTATTAGATATTTTTTTTATTACAAAGAAATCAAATATCATTGTAGAATATCTAAATATTTAAATGGTCTCCTACAAACACAATTGTATTTTTATTCATATCCCTAAAGTGGCAGGGCAAAGTATTGAACTATTTTTCCTGAATTTAAATAAATTAGATTGGTCAACACGAGAACAACTCTTGCTTAAACCTAATAATGATCCCAAAAAAGGCCCACCGAGGTTAGCGCATCTAAAATCTAACGAGTACTTAGATTTAAAACATATATCACACAAAGATTTTAATAATTTTTATAAATTTTCCTTTGTTAGAAATCCATGGGATAGACTAGTATCCTTGTATAAATTCAGCAATATCAATCAGTCTGTGAGCTTTCAAAGGTTCGTAAAGAAAATCTTACCAAAGCTTATTAAAAATGAAAAATGGTTTTATGGTAAACAGTATGATTTTATCTATCACAAAAATAAACTGAATGTAGATTTTGTTGGAAAATTTGAAAATTTACACCAAGATTTTTCAATTGTATGTGATAAACTAAATATAAAATTTGACGAACTTCCCCATAAAAACAAAAGCATTGAAAGTAGCGGTTTAGACAGGCTTAAACATCAATTGAAATTTTTAATACATCACCCCACTGAATTTTTGCACTTTCAACCGGATTTAATAAAATCTAAGGATTACCGGGAATATTACACCAGTGATGAATTAGTGCATTTAGTGTATCAATTGTATACAGAAGACGTAGAAACATTCAACTATCAATTTGGCAATTAGTTTAAAAACTAATCAAAATCCCATACCTTAAGTAAATCTTTATTCAAGAGTTTTCCGGTCTTTAAAACATCTTCTCTAAAAAGCTCTTTCAGTTTTTTTTCTTCGTCTAAATCTATTGCCATCTTAATGTCATCACCTTCAAAATACTTCTTTTTGAGGCCATCAATTTTGTGTTGAGGTATTGTTTTTTTAAATATGCTTTTTACATTTGGGTTTCTCAATAAATTAAGAACTTTTAGATGTTTAATTGGTTTTACCTTATTCTGGTGATTTGAAACTAAATCACACTTTTTGAAGCATTTTACACCTAAAAACTCCGTTATACTATCGGCTAGTTTTCTTTGATCTTCAATCCAGTCCTCGTATATAAGTATTAAAATATTAGCTTTATCGAAGTTGTCGAAGTAGGTCCTTAAACTTTTATAATAAAAACTGCACCTTAAATAACAATTCCCCCCACCCCAGTACCCATCGGGATCCTTATAAATAGCTTTTGTAAAATTCGATTCCTTTTCATAGCCGGTGTAATAATTCATTTTATAATGACTCAAAACTCTATCCACGGGAGACCTAAGTGTGATGATGATTTTTGCATCCTTGTTTTTAGCCCTAATTCTTTCAGCAGATTTTAAATCCCACATATAAGACGGGCTTATATCACCTTTGAGTTTATTAGACAACTCATCCGCGTTATAGAGAGCTTTATAAACAGACCAATCCTTAATTATTTTAGTATGGTATTCTATACCACTTTTGGGTAACTTGTAATCTTCTGCATTTTTTGATGTTACCTTAGAAAAATAGTTAGTTTCTTTTACTTTTGGCAAATATATTTGATTGTGCTTTTTTAGAAGGTTATACAGAGTTGTGGTTCCAGCTCTAGCAACTCCTGCCACGACAAAATCTGGTAAAGCCATCTTTAGAAAGGATTAAAGTAGGTTTGTATGTGTTTGTTTCGTTTAAGGTAGAAAGCTCCGGCTATATTCCAGAAAATCATGCTCGCTACTGTTGCTGTTGCTGCTCCAATACCACCGTATATGGGTGTGAGTAAAAAGGTCAAAATAAGGTTGATAAAAAGCGCAGAAACTATTAGATATTGGTACATCTTTTGTTCACCTATCATCTGCATAACTACGCCTACAGACCCCGACAATGAGTTAAAAAGCTGGCCAATGCAAAGGATAAGTAAAATTGTTACTCCTGCTTGAAACCCTTCCCCAAACAAGCCCAATAAAAATGAATTGAAAAGTATAATGAAAGTCACAACTGCTAGAGTGATAAAAAAATTGACTTTCGTAGAAAAGCGTATTAATTTGTTATAAACCTTTGTTTCATTGCTGGCATAACTTTTAGCAATTTTAGGAGCCAAAATTGAATTTATAGCTTGTAAGCTAAATGCCGTTAGCGTCGTAATTTTGACGGCCACATTGTAAACTCCTATTGCTGATTCATTTTCATAAATTCCCATCACAAATGTATCCATCCAACTCATCAATACTAAAATTGAGCTGCTCAGCATCATGGGCAAAGATTCTCTAACAAAAGCCCATGAGTTTTGATTGACTTTTAACGTCGGTTTTTTCAACACAAAAAATGCGTGAAAAAAACTTAAGATAGATACGAATACCACGCCAATAAAATGGGCTTTTAAAACAAACAAGGCTTCGCTATGAGAAATAAGTAAGACCAGCAAAAGAAGAACAATAAACCTTCCGGCCATAGTATAAAAAGCAAAAGCCTTGTTCATTTTCCTGGCACGCATTATTGCTGCTGAGACAAAAACAGTAGACCAAAATGGAATGGAAAGTAAAAGCCAATGTAAATAAGGTAATACACCTGGTTTGGGTTCTAAAAAAACATCATTGACCAAAGGCTCATCAAATATGTATATCAAACAAGATAGAACACAGGAAAACAAAAAAACTTTAATCCAAGAGCGATAAAATACACCAGAATCTTTAAGGTTTTTGTCAAGAGAATAAAATTTTACCAAATTCAAATCCAATCCCATCCTGCCAAATATGCTTACAGTAGAAAAGATAGAAAAGCCTAAAGCAATGAAACCCCAGTCGGTTTCACCAAACCTATTGGTCACATAAATGGTGAATGCAAAACTAAAAATAGTGCCCCCCAGCCTAATCACTAAAAAAGAAAACCCTTTAGATAATATCTCACCAGACTCTTTGTCTCCTAAATACTTTTGCAACAGTTTGATCAAAAGGGTTCTTTTTATGACGTTAAAGACTTTGCTTGTCTGGATATAAACCTTAACAAATAGACTAAACTATAAATAAGAATGAGGAATAATGGGAATAGCTTTTTTTTATCTTTTCTTAATAGAAGCTCGTTGTCTATAACTTGATAATTAGCATCTACAAGTTTAATGGTTTCATCCAGATTAACTAAAGTCGTCTCTAGGTCTTTCTGTTCGTCTATCAAATTTTTCTTTTTACTTAATAAATCATTTAAACCAGAGTTATCGCTAAAAGAAAGTTCAGTATCACCTAAATTTAATGATTTGTCTTTTTGAGCATAAGAAACTATTGAATCTATTTGGTTTATAATCTCTTTATTTTCGCTAAGTTGCAAATTAAAGTTATCTATTGTAATGTTTCTGAGGTTATTAAAATATTCGTTATCATTAATATAAGCTAGCAAGGCCTTTGATAATTCTTTATGGTGCTGATCGCCTTTTATCTCTAAATATATATGGTGAAATTTAAAGTTCCGACTATTGATGGGGTTTTCTATAAATTCTATATTTCCTTCTTCTTCAAATAAAAGTTCAAAAAGATCTTGATTAGTTTCATTACGCGATACAAAATTATAAATATCTACAACCGGTTTTGCTTCGATTGATTGTACAGATTCATAATTAACTCCAAAAATACCTTTCAAAAATAATGAATCTTGTTGCGATAGTTTTTTGTCTAATGTTTCTATTTTCGAATAGAAGAACTCCGAACTGGTAAAATTAGGGGTTACAAGTAAGTCGTTGGTGTATGTTTTATCTACATGTTGTTCATAGAAGTATCCTAAAATTGTACCTACTATTATTAAGCCTAAGAGTATGAACTTGTGTTTATAGTAGAATGTAAAAACACTAAAAACAGTTTTCAATATATTAAGGAAGAAATGCTTTATGGCTTTAAACACCACACTCAAATCAATGTCGTCATCATTTGTTGGAGATTTTGTAGAATGCTCACTCATAGTATTTGGTTTGTGTTTGATAAAACGACAAATATATGCAAATTAGTATTCTGAAGGTAGATGAAAAGCTTGATAAAACGTTGCGTCTAGTAAGCTCGTTTTTTATTGCCTTCTACAAAATTGATAAAGGCCTTGTTGACAATTTTGCTCCCACCAATGGTTGGATAATCTCCTGTGAAGTACCAATCTCCACTATGGTTTGGACAAGCCTCATGAAGGTTGTCAACAGTTTGGTATATTACTTTGACTTTAGAATTAATGCTATCGTCACTCAACAATTCTGCAATTTTATCTGAAATCTGGGCGTATGAAAACGGAGCGTATATAGCTTTGACGTAATTATCTACTGCGGTTTTGCTTAAATCATCCTGAGCTTTGCACTTCTCATAAACCTCATTAACGACCCTATCATAAGTACCTTGCTCTTGAAGCAAGGCCAAAGCTGCCCTAAAAGCCACAAAATCTTCAAGCCTGGCCATATCTATGCCGTAACAGTCGGGATAACGTATTTGTGGCGCAGAAGAAACGATTACAATTTGTTTTGGGCCCAGTCTGTCAAGAATTTTAATGATACTTTTCTTTAAAGTTGTACCCCGAACTATACTATCATCAATCACTACGAGATGGTCTTCGGGCTTTACTACACCATAAGTCACGTCGTAAACATGAGCAACAAGGTCATCTCGGCTGGAATCTTCTGTAATAAATGTCCTTAATTTAGCGTCTTTTATGGCAATTTTCTCTGTACGCAGTTTTTGAGACAAAATTTCATTAAGTTTTGTATCTGTAAGCTGTTCACGTTCTTTAAGAATTTTCTCATTTTTTTGACGGTTTAATTCGTCCTGAGCAGCTTCAACCATGCCGTAAAATGAAGTTTCAGCGGTGTTTGGGATAAATGAAAACACAGAATTTTTGGTGTCAAAATCTATGGCATTCAGCACTTCTGGCATGAGTAATCGGCCCAGCATTTTTCGCTCTTTATAAATATCGGCGTCACTGCCTCTGGAAAAGTAAATGCGTTCAAATGAACAGGATTTTTTCTCCAGGGGTTTGATGATTTCTTTTTCAACAACACGGCCGTCGCGTTTTGTAATCAGTGCATTACCGGGCTTCAATTCAACAACATTTTCTAAGGGTACATTAAATGCAGTTTGGATCACCGGCCGTTCTGAAGCAACAACGGCTATTTCATCATCGTGATAGTAAAACGCAGGACGAATACCACTAGGGTCGCGCAGCACAAAAGCATCTCCATGGCCAAGCAATCCCGCCATCACATAACCACCGTCCCAATCTTTTGAAGATTTCTTCAGAATTTTTGAAATTCTAATATTGTCAACTATATGCGGTGAAGCTTCTTGCTTATTATATCCCTCTGCTCGAAGTTTTTTGTAAACTTTGCGCACTTCAGAATCTAAGAAGTGTCCTATTTTTTCCATGACGGTAATGGTATCTGCTTTTTCTTTAGGATGCTGTCCTAATTTGACTAAATTTTCAAACAATTCATTAACGTTGGTCATATTAAAATTACCCGCCATGATTAAATTCCTATGCATCCAATTATTTTGACGTAAAAAAGGATGAACGCTTTCTAGACTATTTTTGCCGTAGGTTCCATAACGCACATGACCCAGCATAAGTTCGCCGAGATAAGGTAAATTTTGTTTTTGAGCTTCAACATCTCCATGATATTCAGGATGAAGCGCCATTTCTGTATTTATCCGTTCGTTAATGGTTTCAAAGACATCCTGTATGGGTTGTGGCTGATTAGATCTATAGCGACTTATATAACGGTAACCGGGTTTCATGTCTAACTTTACACTGGCAAAACCCGCTCCATCTTGTCCTCGGTTATGTTGCTTTTCCAGCATGAGGTACATCTTATTAATGCCATAAAAGGCTGTACCGTATTTTTCCTGATAATAAGACAAAGGTTTTAATAACCTGAGCTGTGCAACACCGCACTCGTGTTTTATTAATTCGCTCATAGGGATTTTATATTAAAAGTGTATTCCACAAGCTTAGGTTAAATTAATTTCAAATTGGGTGAGGGACTCGAAGTTTTCTAAACGTGATTTTAATTCATTTTCGCTTAAATCGAGCATTTTTTCAGTGCCAAACTTTTCTACACAAAATGAGGCCAGGTTAGAACCATGGATGATAGCGCGTTTCATATTTTTAAATGAAATGTCTTCGCTCTGAGCTAAATAGCCCGCAAATCCACCTGCAAAGGTATCTCCTGCACCAGTGGGGTCAAAAACCTCCTCAAGGGGTAAAGCTGGTGCAAAAAACATTTCGTCATTATAAAATAATAAAGCGCCATGCTCTCCTTTCTTAATCACCACGTAATCCGGTCCCATATCTCTAATCTTTCTGGCCGCTTTCACCAATGAATATTCGCCCGAAAGCTGTCTGGCCTCTTCATCGTTAATGGTAATCACATTTACTTTTGAAATCACCTTATGCAACAATTCCAGTGTAGTGTCCATCCAGAAATTCATGGTATCTAAAATAATCAGTTTTGGACGTTCAACTTGGTCTACAACACTAAGCTGAACTGCGGGATGTAAATTGCCGAGCATCACAATGTCTGCATTTATAAAAGACGGTGGAACTACTGGCTTAAAATTTTCAAGGACATTAAGCTGAGTGTCTAAGGTGTCACGCGTATTCATATCGTTATGATAGCGACCACTCCAGAAAAAACTCTTCCCCCCTTTTACAACCTCTAATCCTTCCAGATTAATATGCCTGTCTTTAAAGATATCGATATATTTCTCAGGGAAATCTTCGCCTATAACCGACACAACACCAATATCAACGCCTTTAAAACATGAAGCAGATAAACCAATGTAAGTCCCGGCACCTCCTAAAATTTTATCTGTTTTCCCAAACGGTGTTTCAATCTTGTCAAAGGCAACAGTCCCTACACATAAAAGCTGACTCATAAAACTATTTTTTGCAAATATAAGTTTTCAATATAAAAATGCTGGGTGTTTTAACCCTAATAATAATAAACCCAAGGTTATACTGACTATAATATTTGTCAGGGTATTTTAAAACTTATTGCTCCCTCATAGAAAGTACTATGGTGCTTAATATTAAATTTTTTTAAAGTCTCCATCCAATGCTCTACATAGCTTTTATAGTTATTTCCATCAATAATTAGTTGTTTTGGTTTTAGTATTTTAAGAAGTTTTTCTAAATGAATATCCGGAGAGTTAGTTAATAATACAATTTCGCCTTTGGGTTCTTCCATATAAACCCCGGAACTATCCACTACAATTAATTTTGAATTCTTCATTTGATAAAAATTTTGAAGGGTATCAAAGCTTACTTCCTTAATTCGGTTTAGTATTGCATAATTTTGAATCAGGAAAACCTTTCGATTAAACGCTAATTTATCGGTATATATTGCTAACTTTTCCCCTTGTTTTACTCCAACTAACGTTTGCCTGCTTTTATGAAATACAATTAACTCCGAAACTTTTTGATGTTTTGAAATTTGAAATATGCTAATCATGCTAAAAATTAGAGCCGTTATTAAAAACAATAATATTCTGGTCTTATGGAATTCCCGAACCATAATAACAAAACTAAAAACAAGAGTTATTAAGCTTAAAAACATGGGTTCATTAAAAAATAAATCCTGAATTACAAAATTTTCAAATTGTGAGAGCCAACTGACATAAGAACGCAGAGCGTCCAAAACCCAACTATAAGTAATGACGATGGGCTCTATCAAAACTTCTAGAAGTCCAAGAGCAATACACAATAATCCACCAGATAGAATAATTCCCAAAAATGGAATGATAACCAGGTTTCCAATCAAAAACAGGCCCGGAAACTGATGAAAATAATACAATTGAAATGGCAAAACCCCAATCTGAGCTGCTATACTCACATAAGCCGTATCCACAAAAAGTTTTGGAATCTTAAGTCGCGGCTGGTACATTTTTGAAAACACCGGGTACAGCATCACAATCGCAAATACCGCTGCGTAAGATAATTGAAACCCGACTTCAAATAAAAACTGAGGCTTGATCAATAATAAAACCAAAGCTGACAAACACAACATATTGATGCTGTTCGTTTTTCGCCGGTTTAACTGACCCAGAGCTAAAAAGGAAAACATGGTGGATGCCCGCATCACCGAAGGTGAAAACCCGGCCAAAGCTGCAAAACACCACAGGAGTAATATACTGAAAATAACCATGATGGGTCGACCGTATTGGGGAAGCCGAAGAAGTGGTCGGAGCAAAAACTGAATAATAAGTAAAATAATTCCGACATGAAGACCCGACACCGCGAGTATGTGCACTACACCTGCTTCTGCAAATTCATTATACGTTTGTTTGTCAATCGTCTGTTTCTGTCCCAGGATTAAGGCCTGCATCAATTCTAAGTGTTCTTCTTTAAACCCCGCTTTCCGAAGTGCCGAGACTATATTTTGACGTTGCTTTGCGCTTATCGCATTTATGCTGAAATTCATCATCGGCAGAATTTCAAAATCATCGTCATCAATTACAGCATAAACATTTCTGTTGTTCATAAATCTTCCGTAATCAAAATACTGAGGATTTTTAGGTTTCTGAAATGTTTTCAAGGTTGCAAACATCAGTATCTTTTGTCCAACATCTAAATCACTGATATCTTTGTCTTTAGAAACCTGCCATAAGAGTTTACCTCTATACGGTTTGCCTTCAATTTCTAGATCGGTTAGAATAAATTTATGATTAAAGGTACTAGGCCTTAAGACCTCACTGATTTCAGCTTGCACCGGAAAAGCATTAGATGAGCTTAGGTCCAAGTGTATGATATGTTGAGGTTGATTTTTGGGCAGACGTAAAGCGGTAGTGATACCTCCCAATACCACGAACATTAAGACACTTACAATAAGAAAAGCTGTTTTTATCGGCCACACCCATTTAAAAACAAAAAGCAGAAATAAAAATCCAAAGAAGGAATAAAAAAGCAATTGAAGCGATACAACATCAGCAAATCCAAGATAAATGCCAAAGACAAACCCTAAACATAATTTTATCAATATGGCGTTGAGAAAGCGCATCCCAAAGAATTAAAAGACTTGTTTAACAAAATTAACAGGTTTTAATGATTAATTTTTGTGATAAGTCGAGAATTTTATACCTAAAAGTTATGCTTAGTTTTTTATTTGAAAAATGAAAGTTGAAATAAAAAA
>Ga0209931_1000730_pt1 | contig 19136 bp, 16 predicted proteins | sample SalPonR1_B_D1_MG_FD_185697 | JGI IMG/M metagenome (GOLD analysis project Ga0209931, IMG submission 185697) | Salt pond soil microbial communities from South San Francisco under conditions of wetland restoration - Salt Pond MetaG R1_B_D1_MG... ...
TAATTTCCTACAGAGAGCGTCTTTTGAGACAAAAAAATGCATTATTGGTTGCAGCAAAAGAAGGATATGAATGTTTTGAGAATGATACAACAAAATTCATTTTGGACGATAGTAAAGAAATTATTGCTCAATATGAAGGGAAATTAAAAAACGTAGAGCGTGAAATGAAAAACCCCAAATAAAACTTTATTACAATAGAAAAATAAATGAAGGTAAAAATAAGTTTTGTGTCTTAAATGCTGTACGTTTTAAATTAGTATCCAGGGTATTTGCAACTGTAAAAAGAGGCACGCCATATATAAAAATAGCTCATTAACTATCGGAAAATGTGAGCCAGAGGGAAATTCTTTGGCAATTACAAATTTAAAAAATATTTATTTAAATTTATTTTTATCATAGAATTCGGCAAGACAGGTTGTCAAAACACCATTGTAACCTGTATTTTTTTGATGCCATGTTACAAATTGTGCGCCTAAGACACCATGCTTTTCTATTAATTACAGAATTATCCATGAAAAACCAAAATAAATTTGCTTTCGAGCAGAATATTTGCACATTATTTAAAAATACTTGCTAATTGCTGTAATTTTTTTTGCTAATTGTTGTGGGAAAGTTTTAAACATTATCTTGTTAAATAACTGGTATATAATTACATTTGTGCTAAATCTAATATTAACTACTTATTAATTAATTTAAACAACATGGCTAAATTTATTCACACAGATATAAAACTTATACAACCATCTTTTGATACAAGATTAACAGATTTAGTTATAGAACTTGATCATCTGAGAAAAAAACAACTTGAAGGAACAACTCATCCACATGTTTTTTTTCAGTTAAAAAGTATTTTTCAAACTCTAGAAAGTATTGGTTCTGCAAGAATAGAAGGTAATAATACAACAATTTCTGAGTTTATTGAAACTAAACTTGAAGATAGAAAATATATCAATGAGCAAATTCAAGAAATTAGAAATATAGAGAAATGCATAAATTTTATTGATGATAATATAGACAATATCCAAATGGGAAAAATGTTTATTAGTGAAGTTCATAAAATGATTGTTGAAGGATTAACTCCACCGCCATCTGGAGAAGGAGATAAAACTTCAGGTGATTATAGGAATTATTCAGTAGGAATAAAAGGAGCTAATCATAAACCACCTGAGACACAACAACAAATAGAAAGTTATATGAAAGAATTATTTGGCTTTCTAAATGAAACTCATTCTCCTAAATATGATTTGCTTAAAATGGCATTAGCTCATCATAGATTTATGTGGATTCACCCTTTTGGAAATGGTAATGGAAGGGTTGGAAGATTATTTACATATGCATTACTTGTAAAAGCTGGTTTTAATGTAAATGTTGGGCGTATTCTAAATCCGACGGCTGTTTTTTGCAACGATCGTGACAAATATTATCAATATTTATCCGAAGCTGATACTGGCCAAGATAAAGGTTTAGAAAAATGGTGTACTTATTTACTTGAAGGATTAAAAAATGAAATTGATAAAATTGATATGTTAACAAATTATGAATATTTAAAATCTTCGATATTACTTCCTGCATTAGAACATTCTAAAAACATGAAATATATAGATGGAAAAGAATATAAAATTTTAAAAACCACCGTTGAAAAACAAATAATTCAAAATTCTGATATTCAAATCGTACTTAAAGATGCACACCAAACATCTATATCCAGATATTTAAGAGCATTGAAAGAAAAAAATATGTTAGTTAGTGAAACCGATAGCGAAAGGAAGTATCATATAAACTTTACAAACAATTTTTTAAGTCGTAGTGTAATACAAAAACTCGAAGGAGAAGGGTTTATACCAATGAGAATTGAATAATAAAATGTTATTATACAAAAGCACTTTTTATTCTATTTATTGAACCGTTGTTATTCCAGTGGTCTCGATTTACAAATAATTTTAAAATATATTGATCTTGATTATTTAAAAATACAATATCAATTGCCTGATTAACTGGAAAATATCCCTTAAGCTTTGAAATTGCATTCTTCAGAATTCTAACATCTTCAACTGGCATTTCAGAGCTATAATAAATCCTATGATTCTCATTAATTTCTAATACCTCAAGATATAATAAAGTTTTATAAAAATTTGCCATTAATTCTGTTTTTGTTATTTTCGGAAGCTTACAGAGTTTAATTATTTGCAAAAATTGTCAGACTGTCAGTTGAGATTCTTGATTTAAAACACTAATAAAATTCAAAGCAGTTTACCAAATTCCAAAAAATCGCCTAATTTGTAACCCATATCTAGCACCCAAACGACATTCGTATATTTCGGCTTTTTGGAGATATAAGAACCCTGACTTAGCGATATTTACCTTCTCTTTATCAGTTTCGGCTTTATACCAAAATGGCCAGTTAAAATATTACAAAGGTTGTTAAGCGGTGCAACAAAAAGACTCTAAAAACATGTAAAAAAAAGAAAAGAAATGATAGCTTTGGCATTTTATTTGCAAAAACCCAAAATACCAAAAAAGTGTAAATTAGTTTTAACTATGAATAAAAAAATTGTCAAAAAGGCACAGGAAATGTTTTTCAGGTTTGGCTATAGCAAAGTTACTCTTGCTGAAATTGCCACAGACATGGGCATTAGTAAAAAAACCATTTATAACCACTTTGAAGGAAAAGAAGAGCTGTTGTATGCAGTGATGGATCTTTCAAGGCAGGAGTTCGAGGAACAAATAGAAGATATAGAAAACAATCAAAACTTTGAATTCAGAGAAATGGTAATGGAGGTGCTTTCGGTGCTGGGTATCTGGGTATCTCAAATACAAACTTTCATCGCTGATTTGCGCAGAACACAGCCTAATGCACTAAACTACATGTACAATATTCGAAAAGATGTCATTCTCAGCTATGCCATGCACATTCTTAAAAAAGGAAAGCAACTAGGATTGCTCAACGATAACAAAGAGTCGACCATGGCGCTGTTTGTATTTCTGGCAGCTGCTGAAAAAGTTACCGACGAAGATTATAAAAAAAATTTACCATCGGAACTGACTAAAAACTTTCCCGGAAATCCAAGTGAGATATTTAAAACCATATTAGAAATTATTTATAAAGGAATTAAAAAATGAAGCGGAAACTGATTAAAATCTTAACCCTGTTGATGATTGCAGCACCTTTAGTACTGAACGCACAACAAACAGAAAATGCAGACACACTGCACCTGACACTTGATGAAGTTATTACCAAACTAAAGGAGAATAATTTGCATATAAAAGCAAGTGAACATCAACTTGCACGAGCTGAAGAAAAAAGAAAAGCACAAAAGGGGCTCTACTATCCAAAACTAGACCTGAGTGCCAATTTTACACAAATGAGCGAGTCTTTAGAGCTCGACCTGACACCGGTAAAAGATGCCATTATACCGGCCTATCAGCTCATTGGCGGTCAAACGCAATATTTACAGGGACTGACTGACTATATGGCTGCTACCGGAACCCTCGATCCAGCTACATACAGTCAAATGAATCAAGGCCTCACCGATCTGAGTTTGAATAACGAAATGGCCGTAAACACCATTAATGAAGGTGAGTGGGTTAAAACCATACAGGAAGAACAATTTGCAGTAGTTGATGCCAGTTTTACGTGGCCATTTTTTACAGGTGGAAAGATTCGCGCTGCCAATAAAGCAGCAGAAGCACGAATAGAAGAAAGTCAGGCGCAAAACCAACAGGTTAATTCACAAGAAATTACAAATGTAGTTCAACGCTATTTCGGTTTACGACTGGCAATGAATGTGCAAGAAGTACGACAAAAAGTTGTGGATGGTATGGAAAAACACCTCTACGATGCTAAAAAACTTGAGGAAAATGGAATGATTGCCCACGCAGAAAGACTGCATGCCAAAGTGGCACTTGTTGAAGCTCAACGCGAACTCAAAAAGTCTAAAAACACCGTTGAGCTTATGCAAACAGCCATACAAAACTCATTGACAACCAACAAACCTGTAAAACCAGTAACAGATCTGTTTATTTCTCCAAATACCGGTAACCTGCAGGATTTTGTAGCCCGGGCACGCCAAATGAACCCGGCAATAAAAAAATTACAGGCAAAAGAAAAACTGGCAACTCAGGCTGTAAAAAAAGAACAATCTGCTTGGTATCCGGACCTTTACGCATTTGGAAAAGCCGATATAGTAAATTACCAATTATCTGAATATATGCCCGAATGGATGGTGGGCGTTGGCCTGAAAGTAAATTTATTTGACGGGTTGTCCAAGCTGCGGAATACCCAGGCTGCAAAAATACAACGAATGGAAGTACAGGCCTGGCAAGATAAAGCTAAGCTTGATTTAGCCACTGGCGTAACCAAAATTTATCAGCAAATGGAACAGGCAGCAGACAATTATTCATCTACTCAAACATCCATCAAATTTGCAAAAGAATACCTGCGCATTCGTGAAAAAGCATTTAACGAAGGTTTTGCCACATCTACCGATGTTGTAGATGCACAGCTCAACCTGGCCAAAGTAGAAATAGAAAAACTGAAAGCCTTGTACCAATTTGATGTAACACTGGCAAAATTACTTGAACTGGCCCTTCAAAGCGAGGAAATTAAGACGTATGCCGAGAACTCAATCAATAAGTAAAAACAAAATAAACGAATAAATTTCTACAAATTAAATCATTAATCTTTAAACAACATATAAAATGAAGAACAGTACAATAATCGTAGGAGCAACCATACTGGTTATGATAGTAATTATGAGCATTATAGGATGGTTTGCATTTAAACCCGCACCGGTAATTCTCCAGGGAGAAACAGAAGCAACTGAAATTAATGTATCCACAAAACTTACCGGTCGCATGACCCAAAAATACATTAAAGAAGGTGTAAAAGTACATAAAGGAGATACGTTAATCAGAATCGAGAGCCCGGAAGTTAATGCCAAACTTCAACAAGCACTGGCATCAAAAAGTGCGGCTAAAGCTCAAAATAATAAAGCCGATAATGGTGCACGCAAAGAACAAATTTATGCAGCAAAAAACGTGTGGCTAAAAGCTAAAGTAGCTGCCGAATTAGCAAAAAAAACCTACGAGCGTGTGAACAATTTATATGAAGATGGCGTATTGCCGGCGCAAAAGCGCGATGAAGCAGAAACCCAAATGGAAGCAGCCCGACTCACACAGCAGGCAGCAAAGTCTAATTACGACATGGCTAAATCGGGCACGCGCTACGAAGATAAACAAGCTGCAGAGGCTATGGTCCAAAAAGCAGAAGGCGCCATAAACGAAGTACAGGCATTTTTGCAGGAAACTGCCATTATTGCTCCGTTAACAGCAGAAGTTGCTCAAATTAACGCGCAAGAAGGTGAATTGGTTACCGCCGGATTTCCAGTCGTTTCTTTGGTCGACTTGAGTGACACATGGTTTACGTTCAATGTACGCGAAGACCTTTTATACAAATTCAAAAAAGGAAAAGAACTAATAGTTCGTGTACCTGCACTAAACAACAAAGATGTAAAACTAAAAATTAATTACATACAGGTTCGTGGAGACTATGCAACCTGGCGTGCAACAAAAGCCCAGGGCGATTTCGATAAAAAAATGTTCGAGGTCCGTGGTGAACCAGTTCAAAAAATTAATAGTTTACGCCCGGGAATGTCAGCATTAATCAACTGGAGCGAATTACAATAAATTAATCTGCAAAAAAATAAACTATGCAAACCCCTAACCTTAACTGGGCAGCCGTATTTGTACGCGAAATAAAAAGAATGGGTAAACAAAGGTTATACCTGTTTATGACCATCGTTCTGCCACTACTTGCTTTTGGTTTTTTCGTGGCCCTTTTTAATACCGGAAAACCAACAAATTTGCCGGTTGCAGTAATCGATAACGACCGCACTTCGCTGTCAAAAGAGTTGACAGAAACGATCAACCTGACATCAATTGCAACCATTGCAAACTATGAAAGTAATCTTCGTGAAGCCAAACAAGGAATTCAGGGAGGAAAATACTATGCTGTAATTGTAATTCCTGAAAATTTTCAGAAGAAAGTTTATCGCAATGAACAACCCCGCGTAATAAACTACTACAATAACGCTTACATGGTAGTGGGAAGCCTGTTAAATAGCGGAATAACACAAGCAGTATCTACTTTTTCGGCAGGGATAAACCTGCAAACCCGGCTAAAAAAAGGACAACCGGAAAAAGCAGCCTTAGCAGCGGTAAATCCTGTTGCCATTGATGGACATAAACTATTTAATCCATATTTAAACTATTTTTATTACCTGGCAACTACTTTTCTACCCATTATGCTGCTCATGTTCATCTTATTAAGTACTGTTTATGCAATTGGCAGCGAATATAAACAAGGCACAGCAGGCGAATGGTTAAGCACAGCCAATGGCAGCATAATACGGGCTTTAACCGGGAAACTATTTCCTTACATTATAATTTGGCTAATTTTTATGCTTTTTATGAATATTATTATATTTCAGCAATTCCAAATGCCCATAACCGGCGAATTTTGGATATTGGCCTTAAATGCAATATTATTTGTGGCTGCTTATGTAGCTGTAGGAATATTTATAACAGCTATTTTTCCTGCCCTGAGAATGGGTTTAAGCGTGGCTAGTATTTATTCTGCACTGGCATTTACTTTTAGCGGATTAACTTTCCCGTACATTGCCATGTATGATGCAGTAGCCTTTTTTGGCAACTTTTTTCCTTTCAGCCATTATTTAAAAATCTTTCTCGGACAAACACTTCGTCATGCCCCAATAGCTGTTTCGTTTGAACCCTTACTATACCTGAATGTATTCCTGCTATTGCCATTTTTAGTTCTGTCCAAATTGAAAAAAATGTGCCTTGAAAAGCGATTTTGGGGAAAATTGTAATGTAAAACCAGTATTAAACTTAAACTCATGAACTATATAAAATCAAGCTTGCAGGAGATACTTAAAATAACAGGAGATGAATTGCGAAAAATATTTACAGATGGAGGTGTAATGCTTTTATTGTTTGGCGCAACCCTCATTTATCCTCTAATTTATTCGCTCACCTATCATCCCGAAGTTTTGGAAGAAACCCCCATTGCTGTTATCAACAATAACAACAGCAAGTCGAGCCGCGAATTCAAGCGCATGCTCAACGCAACTCCGGAAGTGAAAATTACAGCCGAACCCGGAAATCTGCAAGAAGCTGAGCGATTGTTTTATAAAGGTGAAGTTGCCGGTATTATTTTCATTCCTGACAACTTCACTGAGAAACTATATAAAAATGAAACTGCGCATATTTCGGTTTATGCTGATGCAAGTTACATGATGCTTTACAAACAAGTTTTCCAGGCAGCAATGCGAACTTCGCAAACCCTTGGGAAAAAAATTGAAATCAAAAAACGCATGGTAAAAGGAACACCAGCTTATGCAGCTATAAAACAAGCCAATCCGATTCAATATGAAGCACGCGGTTTGTTTAACCCGCAAGGTGGATATGGCTCGTATGCCATGCCGGCCATTTTGGTGCTTATAATGCAACAAACGCTGCTCATTGGTATTGGTATGCGGGGAGGAACAGCGCGCGAAATGGGAGCAACCCACTATTTACTGCCGAAAATTGCCAGCCGGCGGGGCGCCTTACGCATAATTTTGGGCAAAACACTGGCTTACTTCCTGCTATATATCCCAATTTCTTTTTACCTATTTGTAATTGTGATGCGTTGGTTCCGTTTTCCACAAGCAGGCAATACGGTAGATCTTTTCATGATTTCGCTGCCTCTCACACTGGCAGCCATAATGCTGGGATTTCTGTTCACAACGCTCTTCAAAAACCGCGAAAACTCCATTGTATTTTTACTGTTCACTTCTGTACCACTGATTTTTTTAAGCGGATTTTCGTGGCCAATAGAATCATTCCCAACAGGATTTAGGGCTTTATCTCATCTGTTCCCAAGCACTGCAGGCATTATAGGCATGTTAAAAATTAGTGTAATGGGCGGTAATTTACACGATGCATTGCCGGAGTTCATTGAGCTGTGGATTATGGTTTTTGCTTTTTTTATAGCAAACTGGATTATTGTGAGAGTAAAAATGAACAGAAATAGCAAATTACGGTAGAATGTAAAATTCTTGAAATTAGGAAATATAATAGCATTTAAAAACTTTTGAGTATAATCGTGCTTAAGTAAATACAATGCAATCTGAGCAAAAGGTTTTTCGTTAAAACCTATAAAGTAACATATATTATCTAACATTAAAGGTTTACCATTTTCTGGCAAAACAAGCGTAAAAAGTGTCCTTTTATACATACCTGAAATTGCTACTTTGTAAGGCATAAACGAGTAGTCGCCAATTCCAAATTTTGAGAAACTTAGTTTCCCCTTAAAATATGCTGAAAATTTTCTCAATGGGGCTAGCCCCATTGAGAAAAAAGAAATATCTTTGAAAAAGTCTACTTAAACCCTGCCCTAAAAATGGGAAGCTTACACACTTACCGAACCAATCTCGAAAAATTAAGTATCAAACAGCACGAATTAAATACACTTTCATTGTCAAACAGTAAAAACTATCATAAAACGACTTAATTTTCAAATATAAAAACTGAATTAAAGAGCAGAATTGCTCGACATTACGAATTTTTAGCGGCTTATTTATAACTTGTTTATATATGAACAAAGTGTGCTTATAGTCCTCACCCCAATGTGAGTCGATAAACAAAACAGTCCGTATTATTATCTTAAAATTAAACTTATTTTTTTAACAGGCAAAATACTCCACTGACTTTTCCTTCCTCCAGGTCCAGATCATCCTACGGAAGATAAAAATACTAAGTTATTTATTTTTATTGAGTTATGGGTTACAGAGTTATTTGTAAAAAGAACCCCAAAAAGGATATTACCCCAGCTCTTTCAGGTGCTGATACACCTCATCATACGCCTCATTGAACATCCGGTCGAGCTGTGGATTTAATCCGCGGGCTCCCGCAACCACTTTTTGGGCCCATTGGAGATAAGCCATCTTCCTTTGGAATGGCCAGGTGTCGGGCGGGTCAATTTTGATGTCCATGATATTGCTGATCTTATCCGCAATCTTTAACTTTTTGGCCCGATCCGAAAGATTTGGAGTATGAATAATCTGCAGTCTTTTCCGTTCATCCACCGGAAGGGATTTATTATCCGAAACCTCCAGTACCGTAAATAAAACGTCTTCGCCAAATTCCTGTAAAATAATTTCCGACAATCCTTTGATCTCTATATCACTATTCGTAGTGTCTTCAATTACATCATGCAGCAAGGCAGCTACCAGTAAATCAGTATCGGTTTCGCCACACCGGGAAAGAATCTCGGCAACCTTTACCGGATGATTAATATAAGGAATTTTGCTCACGCCTTTCCGTAGCTGATATTTATGTCTTTCGGCAGCAAATGCAAATGCTTTGATAAGTTTTTGGTTTCCTTGTTCCATCATTTTGCTTATACGAAAATCTTTAGGAAAAGATATATTGATATCAGATAAAATCCACAATCAATAATAGGATACGATTTAAACCAAAAGGCTATGAATTTGTTCTATAAAAAAAAGAAGAAATGAAAAATATATTCATTCCAGGAATTTTCATTGTATTATCAATAAACATCAATGCACAGGATACTATTATGCAATACAATCCATTAACACCAGAAGAAGAACGGGTAATCCTCCATAAAGGTACAGAGATTCCCTTTAGCGGCAAATATGTAAACCACAATGAAGAAGGCGTTTATACATGCAAACGTTGCAATGCTGTTTTATATCGCTCCGAAGATAAATTCGATGCACATTGCGGTTGGCCCAGTTTTGATGCTGAGGTGAAGGGAGCTATCAAAAAAGTTCCTGATGCCGACGGCCGCAGGACAGAAATTATTTGTACCAATTGCGGCGCACATTTAGGTCATGTTTTTGTTGGCGAAGGATTTACGGATAAAAATACGCGGCATTGTGTGAATTCCATCTCGTTAAAGTTTGTTCCGGAAAAAGAATAGAACACAGATTTCTTAAAAAAGTATTGCAGTTGATTGGCAGTGAACAGTTAGCAGGAAACATTTGGCAGTTGGCAGTACAACAAGACACATTTTTCAACAATAGAAACTTTGCGCCCTCGTGTCCCAGCCTGCCGGCTGACAGGTTAGCGGTGAAAAAAAGATAAAAACAGAACACAGATTCAAAAAAATTGAATACACAGATGATGCAGATATTCACAGAGTTTCTTTAAAAATAGTTTGCGGTCGATTAACAGGAAAACAAGTTGAAAGTTAGATTTACTAAAAAAGGAGCTATTCAAACAACAGCTCCTTTTTCAATTTTAATCGGTTATTTTTTATTTAAAGGATTTTTCTAATAATCCATCTCCATTTAACTTCAAGCGGTCGAAATATTCCGGCACAGGCTTACCTATTAATTTATCGACATACAATTTAGCCAGGTATTGTCCAAGCATAAATCCTTGTCCTCGTAAACCGATAAATAAACCGTGTTCAGGGTCAATCAACATTCTAGGCTCGACATAATAACCGGCCCAGATTGCCTGGAACCCTACCGATGATAAATTAGGAATCCAGTTTACAAACACCTCAGAAGCAATTTCAAGGAAGTCTTGAGAGTTCATTTTCAGGTTTTTTCCCGTTTCCTTCGGTTCAATAGCCGGAGAGGCACAACCAATAATCTGGCCGGTTTCACCCAGCTGTTGTCCGTAAACAGCAATAAAGCCTTTATAGTTTCTTCGGTCAATAACCATCGACAATGGTTTCCCATTAACACCCAACATAGGTAAACGACGCGTAATAAACGCCTGATGTTTTACCGGGTAGGTGCCGGTTTGCAAACCCAGCTTTTTAGCAAACTTATCGCCTTCAGGGCCTAATGCGTTAATAAACACTTCAGTTTCGTATTCAACATAATCATGATTATGGTCGCGAACAATCACATGATAGGTTTTACCGGTTTTATTCACATCAATCAGTTCGCAATCTTCCTGAACCTCGCCTCCGTTTTCAATACCAATTTCCCGAATTAAATCAATCACTCTTCCCGGTGTAGCCTGCCAGCAATTTTCCGTAATTAAAGCGGATTTATAGGTTTTTAATTCAGGATTAAAGCCCGGAGATATCTCTTTTTGAAAATCTTTAGGTTCAATCATTCGTGCATCCGACCATGCAATAGAAGCTTCCAGGTCTTTATAGATAGCATCATCATGAGCAAAAGTTACATATTTAATCGGCAGAAAATCGATATTCTGAATTCCCTGTAGGTCTTTAAAAATTTCGTGGTTATGATTAGCGATATCCGAAAGTTCCGGCAAGCTGAAATTTGGCCTTCCGCCGGCAATATTTCTCCATGAAGCTCCGCGTCCGTAATTAATCATTACCGGCTTCTGCCCTGCCTCGGCAAGGTAACGGAACAATGCACTACCGCCAATACCACCACCGGCAACTAACGATTGTACTTTAATTTTTTTACGCTCGGATCCGTTTAAATGGGTCACCACTTTTTCGTGAGTATTCTGTGGATATAGCTCACCTAACCCTAACTGGTTGGATAAAGGGCCACGTGGTGTAGCATCGCCAACCAACGAAATGCCATATTTTGGCAATACGGTTTTTAACCGCTTAATACAACGTGTACCCCGGCAAGCACCCATACCTAAGCGTGTGGTATGTTTAATCTCATCGACTGAGATAAAATTTCTTTCACCAACAACTTTTAAGATATCTTTTAGCTTCACATCTTCGCAGTGACAAATATATTGATCCTCTTCATTTTTGTCGTCGGTAGTTTTAAATTCTATATTTTCAGGATAACTTTCTTTTACAATAAATCCGCGCACCTGGGTTAAGTCTTCACCATGTACATCCATTGATTTTACTCTGGCAACATTGGTTTTATTTTCCTTTTTCATAATTTTTTCAATAACACCTTCACCCAGCTTTTTCCCGTTGCTATCCACAAGATAAACTTCCGATTTTTCTTCTGCCTCGTACTCAATGGGTAAAAATAACCAGTCTTTTTTCAGGTTATAACCAAAAATGGCCAACCCGGGACATTGATACACACACTGCATACATCCAATACATTTATCATAATCAATGTGAGGTACCGTGCTGGTCGATGATTTGGTTATTGCTCCATGTGGACAGGAGAATGCACAAGGGTTACAAGCAAAACCATAGAGACAATCGATGATAACAAAAGGTTTCTCTTTTTGTCGTTCAGGTGATGGCATATAAGGTTTATCCAGTACTTTTACAGGATGCTGTTGCGAATCGATATATTCTTTTGAAATTTTAAGATACTCATCATAATCATATCGAAGGCCCAATTCGTCAATAATTTCGTAAGCCGCTTGTTTCCCTCGCAATACAGCACTTGTTCCCTCACCAATTCTAATGGTATCTCCTGCACCATGACAATCGCGCCCAAATATTTCTTTTCCTTTAATCAATAAAACATCATCAGAAACCAGTCCGGTACAAATATTAATGGCATCAATTCCATCAATTACCCGCTCAGTTCCGGGTACCGGTTCAAAATTTTCAGCATCAGCCACTACTGCACCAACTACACCATCATAATTTTCGTTAGGGATTGCTTTAATTAAGATAGTAGATGTAAGCACAGGAATTCCTAATCTGCGAACCCGGTTTGCCTGGACAGGAAACCCTCCTTCGTTAGGCTGCGCTTCGATGATTGCTTTTACGTTGGCTCCCGCCTGCATCAGCTGGTACGAAGTAAGGTACCCGATATTTCCGGCTCCTACGGTTAGTACATTTTTACCCAGCAAGGTAAACTCCTGGTTCATCATTTTTTGAACTACGGCAGCTGTATAAACTCCCGGCACATCATCATTTTCAAACGGAGGCATAAAAGGAATGGCTCCTGTAGCAATGATTAAGTGATCGGCATCCACATAATAAATTTCTTCGGTTTTAATATTTTTTACGGCCAGCCGTTTACCTTCAAGAATATCCCATACGGTTGAATTCAGGAAGATCCCATTATGATTGTCACCGGCTAATGTTTTGGCTATATCAAATCCTCGCATACCTCCAAATTTCTTCTCTTTTTCGAAGAAAAAAAACTGGTGGGTTTGCATTAAAAACTGCCCCCCAATCTGGTCGTTATTATCAATCACGATGTTTCTAACTTTGTGGTCATTTAATATTTCACGGGCAGCTAATCCTGAAGGCCCGGCACCAATTATTACCACATCAGTTTTATATACGTCAAGCGATTCATCGGTAGTAATTTTTCTTACTTTCGGTTCATAATTTTGGGGTATTTCCTTTACCTCTTTTATATTATCAACTTTAGTAATGCAAATTCGCCGAACAACGCCATCAACAAGCATTTCGCAAGCACCACACTTACCAATACCACATTCAAGGCTTCGGTTACGATTCTCCAGACTGTGGCTATGAACCGGGAAACCAGCCTGATGCAATGCTGCGGCTATGGTAAAACCTCTTTCTGCTTCTACATCTTTACCATTAAATTTAAAGGTTACTTTATCGGGGGATGGGATTTCCAGGATGGGGTGTTTGTTTATTTTATACATAGCTCAAAATATTTTTAAAATTTTAGTGGCCTAAAGTAACTACGCATCAACAAAATATCATATGATTTTTGTCAGGGCAAATAAAAAACACCTGTCAATAAATACAAAATACGATTAAAAGTAAGGGTAAGGGTAAAAAATAAAACACAAACTAATAAAAAACTTCTATCTCTATATTTTCAGCATTTGCATATTTAACCAGATAGTGCTGCAACTGATTAAGATAAATCTCCAAATCATTTTTCCCGCTAAAGGATATAATATTCATCGAAAGATTTTCTGTTTCAGCAGTGATTTTTACTCGTTCCGAGTCGCTGGTAGGACTACCAAACTTACCTTCCCTGTCTTCAAATACCGGAAGGTTTTCAATATTTAATAATCCTCGTCCAATGCCATAATATTCATCCTCTTTGGTGCCTATCGTAAATTGAACCGGAGGCTGTAATTTAAAAATATCAAAAGCACAAATAGAATAAAAAGAAGTAATTGAAACCAGGTTATTGATATCCACAATATTATTGATTTTATAAATGCCCTTTTCTTTTACGATACGCCGCAACAATGCTTCGGAAGACAAACGGTAACGGGCAGGGTCTTTGCCTAAAGCTTTATATGCTTTTCGCGAATGTGCAATGGGTGGTAACTTTGAAATATCCTGTATGGTATATTTTTTTGAAAAATCATTACAGGCCTCATCTAATAATTGATGCAATTCATCAACAGACTCTTTTACCCGGACCTTTGCCTGTATACTTCCAATAGCTATATTATCCAACTTATTTTTAAAACTATCAGCAATATGTATTTTTATCATGCGCCATTTTCGTTTTATTTCGTTTCGTTGTATCTTTAATAAAAATAAACACTTTAGATATTTACTTGTTGTAAAGATAAGCATCAATAAAAAAATAAATATGGAACACACAGTAAAAATTCTAAAAACGAAAAATATAACCCATGATGTAAAACATTTTGTTTTAGAAAAGCCTGAAGGATATACTTTTGAGCCGGGACAGGCCACCGCTTTATCTATCCATAAAAAAGGACATGAAGATGAGAAACGTCCTTTCACGTTTACCTCATTAAACAGTGACCCTCATCTGGAATTAATTATTAAAATTTATGATGATCATGATGGTGTAACCAAAGCGTTGGGAAAATTACAAAAATCGGACGAACTGATTATTGGCCCACCCTGGGGTACCATCAGCTACAAAGGCCCTGGTTATTTTATTGCCGGCGGGGCAGGAATAACCCCATTTATAGCCATTTTCAGACACCTGCAAAAAGAAAATCAGTTAAAGGATAATATCCTTTATTTTTCTAATAAATCAACAAAAGATATTATTTTGAAAGAGGAGTTTGAAAAAATGCTGGGAAATCGATTTATTAATTTAATTACCCATGAAGAGACGGACAAATATATTCACCGCTTTATCGACAAAGACTTTTTAAAAGAGAAAATCAACGATTTTTCAAAACATTTTTATATCTGCGGCCCACCCAAAATGACGGAAAGTATACAGGAAGCATTAAAAGAACTGGGAGCAAAACCTGATGCATTGGTGTTTGAATAAAAATAGAAGATAGTTGCAGCAGTGGGCAGTTTACCTGCCCAAGTCAGGCGGCAATCGACAGTCGGCAGTAAGCGTTTGACAGTAGGCAGTTGACCATATAACTATACACATTTTTCAATCATAAAAACTTTGCGTATTAGCGGTAATGAATAGAACACAGATTCAGTGTAAACTGAATACACCGATGAAGCAGTTATTCACTGATTTATTAATTCATTAACATGAAGAAATAAAATGTTGTTGTAAATTAATAAAAACAGTAAACATGAGGCAGCCGCAGTAAATAATAACAACACGAATAACAATCGTTAATTCTTATTATAAAAACAATCAACCCATAAAAAAAGGCTCGAAGAATCGAGCCTTTTTTAGTTTAACCGCTAAATTATTCATTATCCACAAAGAAATCTTTTACACTTGTTTTAAAATTATCAAAATCTTTTTGAAATTCGGATTTAAATTCTTTCCATTCTTCTTTCGATTGAACTTTTGCTTCATCAAGCCTACCTTGCAACTCGTCTCGTTTAGTTTTTAATTCAGCGAGTGCTTCTTCCTGTTCTTGGGAAATTTTTACTTTTTGGTTTTCAACTTCCTCGTTAAGTTTTTCAATTTTTTGATCAAAATCTGCAATTGCGTTATTTAAATCATTTTCTAACTTATCGCGTTCGGCTTTTACAAGTTCGTCAACTTCTTCACCAACATCTTTTAATTCCTCTTTTACTTGTTCGTTTTTATCTTCTTCTTTTGCTTTCTGATTGCAACCCGAAAATAAAAACATCAGTGTTAAAACACTAATAGTCAAAATTTTCATTTTTTTAATATTCATAATTACACCTTTCTATTTGGTTAAATTTTTAGTTTATTCATTAAAACACAGTATAATAAAAAATAGCAGCAATTCCAAATTATTTAACTGTTAATTAGATAATTAAAAACAGATAAAACTCATACATCAATTGAATGTTTTAAATGATAAAATAAAATATTTTCTTTGCATAAAATTTTTGCTTTTATGCAGATATCTGAAAGAATCCAATTATTACAATTTGAAAAACTGCTGGAATTTAAAGATATAACTCATTTTTCAACCACTAGAACAGGAGGTTTTAGCAAAAACCATCTAACCGGATTTAATTTGGGGTATACCGTAGGCGATGACCCAAAGAATGTAACCCAAAATTTAAATCTTTTAGCCGGAGTACTTGATATTGACAAAAAACAGTTGGTCTCGCCCAAACAAACCCACAGCAAAAATATTGGAGTGGTAACATCAACTACCGATATTTTCCCCAATACAGATGCATTAATAACAAACATACCGGGTATCTGTATTTTTGTAAGAACAGCCGATTGTGTACCGATTTTATTATACGATCCGGTTCAAAAAGCAGTGGCAGCGATTCATTCCGGTTGGAAAAGTACTTTGCAGGAAATTTCTAAACACACTATTGATCGAATGCAAAAAGAGTATGAAACGCAACCAAAAAATTTGATTGCGGGAATCGGACCTTCGATTGGACATGATGTTTACGAAGTGGGACCGGAAGTGATTGACCAGTTTCAAAAACAATTTCATCTTAATCATGCAATAACGCCCATAAAACACTCTACAAAAGGATTATTAAACCTTTGGGAAATAAACCATCAAATACTAATCGATTCGGGAGTACCCTTGGAGCAAATCGAAGTTGCCGGCATGTGTACTTACTCAAACCCTGATTTGTTCTATTCGGCACGCAGAGATGGTGTTAACTCCGGCAGATTGGCAACGGGAATTATGTTAAAAACATAGAAAATGAAAACTGCCTTACTGATATTGGTCACAATTGTTTGGGGATCAACATTCTTTATCATTAAAGATACTGTTGCCACGGTTAATGAATATTTTATAGTTTTTGTGCGTTCTATACAGGCATTTGGTGCCCTGTTTTTATTTATGCTTTTCACCAAACGAAATCAAATTCTACACAAAAAAGCATTTATACGGGGTATTACGTTAGGATTTTTTCTTGCGATAAGCTACACGGCACAAACCATCGGGTTAAAATATACCAGCACCGGGCACAGTGCTTTTATCACCAGCTCAGCAGTGGTTATTGTCCCTTTTATCCTTTACTTCTTTTTTAAAATCAAAATATTGTACATCGACTGGCTGGCTATTTTGCTGGTGTTTATTGGTTTATTTCTGCTAACTTACGATACAGATATCCCGGTAAATAAAGGAGATATTATTACCTTGTTTTCGGCATTTGCCGGAGCAACCCACCTGGTTTTGGCAGGCCGTTACATTCAAAAAACCGAAACACTCCCATTAATCAGCTACCAGTTTTTCGGGACGGCATTATTCAGTCTTACCGCCTGGTTTATTATGGATAATTCGCCTGTACAAATAAGCACAAAAGCATGGGTGTCGCTAATATACCTTGGATTATTCGGCACGCTTTTTTGCTTTTTTATTGTGGTGTGGATTCAAAAGTATCTTTCTTCCTTAAAAACTGCCATTATATTATCGCTCGAACCTGTTTTTGCAGCTATATTTGGTTATTATGTTATTCAGGAAATACTAACCGCCAAAGAACTCACCGGTTCGGCTATTATCCTAACCGGAATTATTGCCCATAGTGTTTTGAAAAACAGAGCAGTGAAGCCAAAGCAATAAAATTTATTCTATTTTTTCTTTGCATTATTTAGGCACAATAATAGATACTCTGCCACTAAGAAAAAAAACTTCTTAATCTATCTCTTTTTACCACGCAGATTTTGAATTTTATCACCTTTCTTTTGAGGTTTCTTATATTTTTTCCTTGTAAGTCCTGCCTTACCTCCGGAATTTTTCTTTCTGTTTTTCTCTCTTTTTTCATGAAAAGAAGGGCCACGAACTACGTTGGATGAATTTCGATTATGATTTTTTGAATCGATAACCTGTGGGCGTTCTTCTGGAATTAGTTCTTGCGATATTTCAACCTCTTTAGGAAAATCCAAGACAGGAATTTTAGAAGACATTAGCTCTTCTATGGCTCGTTTATATTCTTTTTCTTTTGCTGTATAAAATAAAATTGTTTTTCCTTCTTCTTCTGCCCTGCCAGTTCGTCCAATTCTGTGCATATAATTTTCAGGGAAATGTGGCGTGTCGTAATTAATGACATGTGAGATTCTATCCAGATCTAATCCACGAGCCATAACATCCGTAGATATTAATACGCGATTTTTACCCTGATCAAATTGTTGAATAGACCTAATTCTGTAATTCTGCGTTTTATTCGAGTGAATAACACACGATTCTGACTTCATATCGTCCTGTAAGGTTTCAAACAATAAATCAGCATTTTTCTTCGATGAAACAAAAACCAACACTTTGCTAAACTCATCTTTATCTTTTAGTATATGAGTTAATAAGTTAGCCTTTGTGTAAAAGTTGGGAACCTTATAACAGGATTGAGCTATGTTATCCAAAGGTGTTCCACTCACAGCAATTGATATTTTAGCCGGTGCTATGAAGAAATCATCAATAAGCACATCAATTTCGTCAGTCATTGTTGCCGAAAACATGATATTTTGCCTTCGTTCTTTTAAAAGATCAAAGATGTTTGTTAGCTGAGGGCGAAAACCGAGATCCATCATGATATCCACCTCATCGATCACTAATTTCTTAATGCCCTTTAATTGTAAAACACCACTTACGGCCAAATCGTATAAACGGCCGGGAGTTGCTACCAGAATATCGGTACCCTGAGCAACAGCCTGTTTTTGTGTGTTTATATTTGTTCCTCCGTAAACACCTAATGATCGAATATTCATGTAGGTTGTTAAACGTTGAATATTTTCAACCAGCTGCAAAACCAACTCGCGGGTTGGGACCAGGATTAATATTCTTGGATTAAGTTGTTTCGAAAATTTTAACTCATGCAATAAAGGCAATAAATAAGCGAGCGTTTTCCCTGTTCCGGTTTGCGCAATTCCGACCATATCTTTACCCGAACG
>Ga0209931_1000733_pt1 | contig 19080 bp, 20 predicted proteins | sample SalPonR1_B_D1_MG_FD_185697 | JGI IMG/M metagenome (GOLD analysis project Ga0209931, IMG submission 185697) | Salt pond soil microbial communities from South San Francisco under conditions of wetland restoration - Salt Pond MetaG R1_B_D1_MG... ...
CAGCTAAAGATATACTTGACTTTCTGAGAGGTGAATTTATTGAATAATAATTACCTGGATAATCTCACAAAAGTTTTGATGGATAAAGCTGATCCCGAAAAAGCAAAAGAGCAAAAAAAATATATGAGAAATAAATTTGAATTTTTTGGGATTCAGGCTAAACCACGTAGAAAAGCTACCAGAAAATTTATGCGAAAGGAAAATAGACCAGTATATGAAGAATTAGAAACTGTGGTTAAAAAATTATGGCAAAAAGATGAAAGAGAATACCAATATTTTGGAGCTGAATTAGTTGAAAGATATAAAAAAGAATTTAATGAAGATATTATTAAATTACTGGAATATATGATTACTCATAAATCCTGGTGGGATACTGTTGATCAAATAGCTAAAAAATTAGTAGGGTCATATTTTAAAAAGTTTCCAGAAAAGAAAGAAGTGTATATTAAAAAATGGATTAATTCAGATAATATCTGGCTGCAGAGAAGCTGTATATTATTTCAGCTAGGTTATAAAGAAGATACTAATGTGGATTTATTATTTGATATAATTTTACGTTTAAAAGATATAGATGAATTTTTTATTCAAAAAGCTATTGGTTGGGCTTTGCGCCAGTATGCAAGAATAGAACCTGAAGTAATTAGAACTTTTGTTAAAGATAATGAGTTATCTTCTTTAAGCAAAAGAGAAGCTTTAAAGCATCTATAAACAAATTATTTATTTAAAATGGAGTGATAAAATGAGTTTTGATGAAAAATCAGCCTCAGAATATGATAGCTGGTATGAAACAAAATTAGGTAATTTTGTAGATGAAGTAGAAACAAAAACAGCATTTGAGTTATTTCAACCTAAAAAAGGAGAAAAAATTCTTGATATTGGTTGTGGAACAGGTAATTTTAGTATAAAGTTGGCTAAAAAAGGAGCTAAGGTTGTGGGAATAGATGTTTCAGAACCAATGTTAGCTAAGGCAAGAAAAAAATCTGAAAATAATAACCTGAATATTGATTTTCAAAAAGGAGATGCTACAAAACTTAAGTTTGCTGACAATAGTTTTGATGCAGTTTTTTCTATGGCTGCTGTGGAATTTATAAAAGATCTTAAAAAAGCTTTTAACGAAATGAAAAGAGTTATAAAACCGGGAGGAAAGATTTTATTAGGTACTATCACAAAAGATTCTGATTGGGGAAGAATATATCAAAAACAGGCAGAGAAAGAAGATTCTGTTTTCAATGATGCTGAATTTAAAAATCCTGAAGATCTTGAAAAATTAGACCAAAAAAATCTTATAAAAACCAAAGAATGTCTTTTTATTGGTCCTGATACATCTGAAGAAAAAATAAATTGGAAAGAAGAAAAAAGACTGGCCGCTAAAAAGAGAGGAGGCTTTTTCTGCACATTATGGAAGGTAAAACAATAATTTCCTGTCAGATTAGTTTTTATCCTTTGAATACTAATAAAGTAAATAAAAAAGTAAAGAAGGTAATTCATTTTATAGATGAATCAGGTTTGGAATATGAGAGCAATGATTTATCTACTATTATTCACGGAGAAGCAACTAAAGTTTACTCTCTATTAGAAGAAATAACTTATAAAATGGATGAAGGTGAATTTGCTATTACTTTAAATATCTCAAATAGCTGTGGTTGTGAAAGGGATTAATATTTTTTTGAGTATATTATTATTTTTTTGTTAAATATGATATTTTTTATATCGATTTAATGAAAAATATTGCTTTTTATTACTGATAGTTGTATAATGTAATAAATGGTGGTGATCAAATGAAAGAAAAAATGATGCGTTTGCAAAAGATGGAATTGAATAACTTTAAAAATATTAGACAGGGTCAGATTGAGTTTAACAGTTATAAAAGTGAAGATTTTTTTTCTAAGACTTCAGATGTATTGGGGATATATGGTCAGAATGGTTCTGGTAAAACTGCTTTTATTGAAGGTTTGTGGATACTAAAAATGGTTTTGCTTGGAGAATCTTTGCCTGGAAATATTAAAGATTATATATATCAGGGTGAGAAAGAAGCTTCTATTAATACAGTTTTTTCTATGAACTTAGGTGAAAATAGGTATCAATTATTTTATGAAATGGTAATTGAAAGAAGAGAGAATGCTGCTCCAGTTATTATCAAGGAAGACCTTTCATATAAAAAGCTTGAAGAAGATGGCTGGACATATAAGCGAGGAATAATAACTCACAATCTAGATGATAAAAAGCAATTATTTAGACCTCAGAAGAACTATAATTTACTCACAAAAAATAATAAGGAGGCCAAGGTTGACCTTAAGGTTGCTAAGGAGCTTGCCAAAAAGAATGAAACATCTTTTGTTTTTTCTAATGAGATGGATCATATTTATAGGGGTAATGAGGCCTTTAACGAATTTGCTGATATTATAATGGAAATTAAGCAGTATGCTCGGATGAATCTATTTGTGATCAGAAATTCTCGTTCAGGTATGATCAATGCCAATCTAATTATACCCTTCTGTTTTCAAGTTAGTGATTCAGAGAGAATAGAAGGTGGAGATCTGGCAATAGCTCTTTCTGAGCCGACAACAGTTCCCGAGCGGGTGCTTTCTACTGTTAAAAATGTTATCGATAATTTAAACATTGTTTTAAAAGAGATAATACCAGATCTTACAATTACAATTAAAGAGTATGGGGAAGAATTGGACGAGAATGGTGATCCAGTAATTAAAGTGGAGTTGCTGGCGGAAAGAGGAGAAATTAAAATTCCTCTGAGATATGAGTCGGATGGTATTAAAAAGATTATATCTATTTTAAGTGCGATGATTGCAATGTATAATAAGCCAGGTATTTGTCTAGCGGTTGATGAACTTGATGCCGGTATATTTGAATATCTTTTAGGTGAAATCTTAGAGATTATTCAGGATAGAGCCAAGGGACAGCTGGTTTTTACTTCTCATAACCTAAGACCCCTGGAGAAACTTAATAAAGAGTCATTGATTTTTACAACCACTAATCCTCAGAATCGATATATTAGATTTACCAATGTTAAGGAAACAAATAATCTAAGAAGCTTTTACTATCGAGGAATTAAGTTAGGTGGTCAGGAAGAAGAGGTTTATGAGAGGACCAATGAATATAAAATAGCTAGGGCTTTTAGAGCTGCTGGTAAGGTTGATGCTGATGACTAAAAAATTAATTCTTTTTTTAGTAGAAGGTATAACAGAAGAAATATTATCTTTTTTGGACAAAGAACATTATAATAAGGGTGATATTTTAGAAATTATTCATTTACTTGATACTGACGGAGCATATATTAGTGAAGACTTTATTGAAAAGCATGAAAAAGATAAGAATTACTATTATAGTGATAAGTTATGCACCCGCAATCCTGAAAATACCAAAAAGAGAAATGATAAAAAAAGTAGGATTATGGATAGATTAAGTAGTCATTCAAAAATTAATGGAATTCCATATAACGCTTACTACTTATCCTGTAATTTAGAACATGTACTTCATAATGATCCAAATATTATTGATAAGAGTTTAAAGAAAGAAAAAGCTGAAGAATTTAGTGATAGTTATTTTGGACGGGAATTAGAGTTTTTAGATTTTATTAGAAATGGAGTTTTTACAGTTGCCGGTGAATATGAAGAAACCTGGGAGTTTATTAGGCAGGGAAATAACTCTTTAAATAGATATAGTAATTTACACCTTATTTTTGAAGATATTTAGATTGTTACTAAATATCTCAAATAGTTGTGGTTGTGAAAGGGAGTGATTTAAATGAAAAGTGAGGAAAGAAAAGAACTTTTAGAGGAGATCTATCAGTCTGCTTATGATTATGAAAGTGAATATGGATTTTGTGCTCAGGCTGTTTTGGCTGCACTTCATGACTATTTTGAAGGGATAGATGATGAAATAATAAAAGCCAGTCATCCTTTAGCTGCTGGAGGAGCTATGTGTGGAGATGGAGCCTGTGGTGCTCTTTTAGGTGGTATGCTTGCTATTGGTTCTTATTTTGGCAGAAGAAAAGATCAGTTTGGAGATAGTGATGATGAATATTGGACTGGTTCTTCCAGACTGGCTAATAAGGTAAGAGAAAAATTTATTGAGGAATTTGGTAGTGTATTATGTGGAGATGTTCAGGAATTATTAATGGGTAGAACTTATGATCTCTGGGATACTGCTGATTATAAAAAATTTGAAGAAGATGGAGGACATGATGATAAATGTCCTGATGTAACAGGAAAAGTAGCAAAATGGACAGCAGAAGTTTTATTAGATGAAAATATTAAAATATTAAATTAAGATTAAATTGGGAGGAATTTACTATTCTTTCTAGAAAAATTATTAATAAGAAGTAATAATATCCATTATCAATGAGAAGTGGATGATTTTGCTTTTATCAAATATCCAAAAATTATAAGGGGGAATAAAATTGATAAATAAAAGAAGAAAACTATTAGTAACCATTACTTTAGTTATGGCTGTTGTTTTAACTATTGGAATGACAGCTTCTGCTAGTGAATTAAGTATGTTAGATCGAGTTTTAACTGGAGAAAAACCTGAAGCCAAACAAAGTGTTAATAAAGCTCTGGCTGTTGAATCTATTGTAAATTACTTTAATTATGATGTTCCTGTAAAAGTTGAAGAAGCAAGTTTTAATGATGTTGAAGGCAAAACATTGCGTTATGCTGAAGCAGCTTTGATGGCAGGATTAATAGATAATACAAATAAATTTAATCCTGATAAAGAGCTTAGGAGAGAAGAAGTAGTAGCTATGTTAATGAATGCTACTAGAATAGAAAAAAGAGTTTCCGGTGATATTCTCAATAAATATGCAGATGCAAGTAAAATTGAAAAAGAATTTAAAGATGAATTAGCTTTAGCAGTTGATATGGGACTTTTGGTAGGAGATGCTGAAAATCTCTTATTTCCAGATAGAGATATGACTACTAATGAGTTTGACGCAGTTTTATCCAGACTTACTACTAAGTATAAAAGAATTGATGTTTTATCTACAAATGACTTTCACGGTAAAGTACAGGCTGGAGAAGAACCAGGTGCTGCAAAATTAATGGGAATTATTAACCATTATCGCAGTGGTAATCCAGATGGTACAATCTTAGTAGACGGTGGAGATTCATTTCAGGGTACTCCAATTTCTAACCTTAATGATGGTGCACCAGTAATTAAATTTATGAATTCCGCTAATTATGTAGCTCAGGCAATAGGTAATCATGAATTTGACTGGGGAATTGAAAAGGTAAAATATTTTGATCAAAAAACTGATTTTCCATTGATGGCTGCAAATATTGTTGATAAGAAAACTGGAGAAAGAGTTGATTGGGCTACTCCAAGTAAAATGATCACTGTTGATGGATTAGATATTGGCTTAATTGGTATAGCTACCCCTGAAACTAGAGGTACAACCATGCCTTCTTATATAGAAGATATTAAGTTTATTGATCCTGCTGCAGTAATTAGTGAGTGGGCAGCAAAACTTAGAGCTAAAGGTGCAGATATGGTAATTGTAGTAAGTCATATGCCTGGGACAATGAATTATGACAGTGGTGAAGTCTCTGGTGAATTAGTTGAAACAGCCAGATTGGTTAATGTTAATGGTATAGTTGGTGGCCATAGTCACCATGCTGTTAATGCAATTGTTAATAATAATCCAATTGTTGAAGCAGGTAATCATGGACGTTATTTAGGAAACTTAAGATATTTTGTAAGTAATGAAAATGGAGAAATATATAATGCTACACCAATGGTACATCCTGTTCAGAAAAGTGTATTAGGTATGGCTAAAAGTCAGCCTATCCAATCAATGATAAATAGTTATGCAAAAACTATAGAGAAGAAAATGGCTGAAACTGTTATTACAACTGAACAAAAGTTAGTAAGTAAGTATAATGATATTTCTAAAATTGGTGCTTTAGCAACTGATGCGATGACAAATGTTGCAAATGTAGATATTGCTTTTCAGAACCCAGGTGGATTAAGAATAGACATTCCTGCTGGTAATGTAACAGTCGGTCATATCTATGAACTACTACCATTTGGTAATTCAATAGTAAAAGCTGAAATGACTGGAGAACAAATTGTGAAAATTCTGGAACAGAGTCTTACATTAAATAAAGGTATGTTACAACATACTGGTTTAGTAGTAAAATATGATATGGATAAAGAAAAATATAATAGAGTTGTAGAAGTAACTCTACCTGATGGTACACCACTTAAGATGGATAAAAAGTATACAGTTGCTACCAATAACTTCCTTGCTGAAGGTGGAGATGGATTTAAAACCTTTACAGAAGTTGAATTTACAGATACTAATGTATTAGTCCGAGATTCACTTCTTAATTACCTCCGCAGTCTGGATAGTATAGATGTAGATGCAGATAGTAGAGCAGTAGAAGTAGATGATTCTGCTTACTTATTTGAGATTGATTGGGCTGCTTAATTAATAATAAAATCAAGAATTATTTGAGGTAGTATCTCTTTTAAAAAGAGGTACTGCCTTTTTTTTATTTCTAAAATTTTTAATTAGTTGATTCTATGATATAATTATATTATCAGATAGAGAGGGGTTATAAGATGTATAATTTAAAAAGATATCACAAAATATCTTCAAAAATTAATAATTTTAGAAAAGAAGAATTAGGGTTTTTGCCTACCAAGTTACATAAACTTAAAAATTTATCAAAAAAATATGATGTAAATATTTATATAAAAAGAGATGACCTAATAGGTTTTAGTTCTTTTGGGGGTAATAAAATAAGAAAGTTAGAATACTTATTTGGTGAGATTATAGATAAAGGAGCTAAATATGTTTTTACATATGGAGCAACTCAATCCAATCATGCTATGCAAACAGCAATTGCTGCCCGGAAATATGGTTTAAAACCTATTTTATATTTAGTTGATGTAATAGATGAAGATATAGATTTTCCTAGGGCAAATATGCTTTTAGATGAAATTTTAGGTGCAGAAATAAAAATTATTAAAATGAAAAAAGGTGAAGAAGAGTTTGAAGCAATGTATAGGGCAAAAGAAGAATCAAAAGAATATGCAAAAAAAATTAGTGAAAATAGTGATGAATATTATCTGATTCCACCAGGAGGAGCCTCACCGCTTGGCACTCTTGGTTTTGTTGAAGCTTATTTAGAATTAAAAGAACAGGAATTTCATAAAAATTTGAATATATCTCACTTATTTCATCCAACTGGTACAGGGGGAACTTTAGGAGGATTAACTGCTGCTAATTTTTATATAAATGATAATCTAAAAATTCATGGTATTAATGTTAGTCATAAAGATAATAGTTATTTAGACAAGACAGCTGATCTGGCCAATAAATCTTTAGAATTATTAAATATTGATAGTCGGTTAAAAGGAGAAGATATTAATGTAGATAATAATTATGTTGGTGAAGGTTATGAAATTCCAACCCAAAAAGCCAATCAGGCAATAAAAGAATTTGCAGAAAATGAAGGTATATTTTTTGATCCAGTCTATACCGGGAAAGCTGCAGCAGCTTTAATAGACTATCTCAAAAAGGGTAAAATAGATAAAGGAGAAAATGTTTTGTTCTGGCATACTGGTGGTACAACTGGATTATTCGCAGAACCCAAATTACTAGGAGATTTAGTATGATAATCGATTTACTGGAGGTTAATTAGATGAAAGTATATGCACTTGTTGGACCAAGTGGAACAGGAAAAAGTCATAGAGCAAGAGTATTGTCTCATGAATATGATATTTCACTTATTATAGATGATGGTCTACTTATCTGGAATGGTAGAATTCTTGCTGGAAAAACTGCTAAAAAAGAAAAAACCAAGGTGGGAGCAATAAAAACTGCTCTTTTTTATGAAGATAAGTTAGTTGAAGAAACTAAAAAAGGAATTAAATATAGTGGAGAAGATGAAATTTTAATTTTAGGAACTTCTATTGGGATGGTTGAATTTATAGTAAAAAGGTTAGATTTAAAAAATATAGATGAAATAATAAATATTGAAAATATTGCCAGTGAACAGGAAATTAATACTGCTAAAAATATTAGAAACAAAGAAGGGAAACATGTTATACCTGTTCCCGAAATTGAAGTCCAATCTTTATTTCCAGGTCATATAATAGATGTTTTAGAAATGTTTAGTAGCAGGTTTTCTAATGAAGAAAAAAAGGAAAGTTCTATAGTCCGCCCTAAATTTTCTTTTGATGGGGAATTAATAATTTATGATAAAGTTATAATAAATACTATAGAATATTATATAAAAAATAATTTTTCTAAAATAACTAAAATTAACAACATAGATGTGGAAAAAAAGAAGTTTGGTTTAGATGTTAATCTGGAGTTAACATTAAAATATGGAATTATTATTCCTGATTATATAACTGAGATGAAAGAATCTTTAAAAGAAAAGATAGAAAGTTTCACTGGAGTTAAAATTATCAATTTGTCAGTTTCAGTAATTTCATTAAGTTTAGATGATTAATCAGAAGAAGGAGGTGTAAGCAGTGAATTCATATCAAAGAGCCAAACTAGCTGAAAACACCTTAACTATAATTGATTATGGAGCTTATGTGAATTTTAAGGGAGAAGTTGTAGATTTGAGTGAAGAAATTAAGAATGCAGTAAATAATTCGAAACTTTATTCACCAGAAGAATTGGAGAAAATTAATAATGAGGTTAATGAGGTTTTAATTAATAGTGAAAATAAAGAAACTGAAATAAAAGTAACAAATGAAACAACCTTAAATGCTGCTAAACGTCTTAAACAGATAGAAGATTATGAGAAAGTTGCCTGTTTGAATTTTGCATCTGCTAAAAATCCAGGGGGAGGCTTTTTGAATGGAAGTAGTGCCCAGGAAGAAAGTCTGGCTCGTTCTTCAGCATTATATCCCTGTATAAAACAGAAAAAAGAAATGTATGATGAAAACAAAAAATATGATTCAGCATTATACTTAGATTATATGATATATTCACCTGAAGTACCTGTTTTTCGTGAGGATAGTGGTAGTCTATTAGATAACCCTTATAAAGTTTCTATGATAACAGCTCCTGCTGTTAATGCTGGAGTTGTTCGTTCTCGAGAAAGTAAAGAAAATGAAAATAAGATAGAGAAAAAGATGAAATATAGAATTGAAAAAATATTATCTATTGCATTAATAAATAAAAATCGCGCACTTGTACTTGGTGCTTTTGGTTGTGGAGTATTTAGAAATAATCCTGAAGATGTTGCAGATTATTTTAGACAATTTGTAAAAGAGGATGAGAGATTTAATAGCTATTTTGATAAAATAGTTTTTGCTGTACTTGATAGGAGTAGAAAAACTGAAACTTATAATATATTTAAAAGGAAATTTATGTAAAATTATAAAGGAATTGAAGAATTGATATAGAAGTATATTATATAACAATTTTATCAGAGGTGATAAATATGGAAGATGGAATTAAACAATTAATTGATATGGTGGCAAATCTAAAGGTTACTATGTTAGATAAATTTGAGGATATCGACAAAAGATTTGAAGAAATGGATAAGAGGTTTGAGGAAATCGATAATAGATTTGAAGCAGTTGATAAAAGATTTGAAGCAATTGATAGGAGATTTGAAGAGGTTGATGGAAGATTTGAAGAGGTTGATAGAAGATTTGAAGAAATTGAAAAAAGATTTGATGGAGTTGACAAGAGATTTGATGGTATTGAAATAAGACTTGATAGAATTGAAAATAAATTAAAGGAACATGATAAAAGATTTGATAAAATTGAAGAAAAGTTCATAAATTCGCTTAAATTAATTGGTCATGATGTACAGAATAACAAAAGACATATAGAAAAACTAGAAAATAATGATGATTACTATAATGTAAGTGAATAATTTATTTATAAAGGTGGGGATTTTAATCCCCACCCTGGGAGGATAAACAAATTTTATTTTTCTTTAGGGTCTAACATATCTCTTAAACCATCACCGAATAAATTGAAAGCAAGTACAGAAATAAAAATTGCTATACCGGAAGACAAAGCTATCCAGGGAGCCTGTTCTAAATATCCCTGGCCACTACTTAACATATTTCCCCAGCTGGGTACAGGAGGTTGTGTGCCAAGTCCTAAATAACTAAGTCCTGCCTCTACAATTATTCCAGTAGCAATATTTAAAGTAGCCTGAACCATTATTGGACTTGTTATATTTGGCAAAATGTGTTTAAATAATAGTCTTAAATCACTCATTCCTAAAGCATGAGCAGCTTCTATATATTGATCTTCTTTTACTGATAATACTTCTCCTCTAACAAGTCTTATATAACGGGGGGTAAAAATAATACCTATTGCTATCATTGCATTTCTCAGACCTGCTCCCATAATTGCACTTAATGCTAAAGCAAGTACAAGAGAAGGTAAAGCCATCATTGCATCAGTAAATCTCATAATTATAAATTCATCTAAAAATCCTTGATAATATCCAGATATAAGGCCGATTGGGACTCCAATAACTAAAGCTATAGAAACTGCAATTAAACCAGCAGAAAGTGAAACTCTTGTTCCGTGAACTACTCTACTAAATACATCTCTCCCCAGACTATCTGTACCTAAAAAATGTTCAGAACTTGGTGAATTAAGAACTTTAACATAACTTGGCTCAGTAGGATCATAGGGAGCAATCCAGGGAGCTAAAAGGGCTACAAAAATTTCAATAATAATTATAATAGCACCAATAACAGCCAATTTGTTTTTATAAAATTTACTCCATAATACTTCTGCTCTACTTTTATCTTTTCTTCTCTTTTTATTATTTTCCTGAGAAATTTTTAATCTCTTTTCAGTTGTTGCCATTTATTTTGTTTCACCTCCTGCTTCAATCCTGGGATCAAGGAAAGTATAGATTATATCGACTAAGAGGTTAACGGTAATTACCATTACAGCCATAATCAAAATTGATCCCTGTAACATTGGGAAATCTCTATTGAAAATTGATTGTACAACCAATCTTCCAAAACCAGGTATACTAAAAATAGTTTCTGTAATAACTGCTCCCCCTAAAAATGCTGATAATTGAAGGCCAATTACTGTAATAACTGAAATAAGTGAGTTTCGAACTGCATGTTTTACTACAACTACTTTATTAGAAAGACCTTTGGCATGAGCTGTTTTTATATAATCTTTTTGTAGAGTTTCTAATAGATTTGATCTCATCATTCTCATTGTAACTGCTGCCATTCTAATTCCTAAGGAAATAGAAGGTAAAATCATTAGTTTTAAATTTTGGCTTAAATCTTCCCAGGGTGACACATAACCTGAGGGAGGTAATATATTGAATTTTACTGCAAAAAGATAAACTAGAAGTATTCCCACCCAAAAGCTGGGCATTGAAATTCCTCCAAGGGCTACTAAAGTAGAGGAATAATCAAATACACTTCCTTTTTTCACTGCTGATATTATACCAGCTGGGATTGCAATAATAATAGATATTAAAATTCCGAGTAAAGCTAATTCCATAGTTGCTGGAAGTTTTCTTAATATTGTTTTACCTACACTCCTATTATCCCGTACAGATTCACCTAAATCACCTTTTAGAACATCTCCTATCCAGCTTAGATATTGCATATAAAGTGGTTGATCAAGTCCTAACTTTGCTCTTAATGAAGATAAAGCTTCTGGAGAAGCCTCCTGCCCTAAAATTAAAAGGGCAGGGTCTCCAGGAGTAAGGTGAATTAAGGAGAAGATGAGTATGGTTACTAAAAGCAAAACTGGAATCATCATCATTAGTCTCTGTAATATATATCTACTCAATTTCTCCCCTCCTTTAGTTTTCTTTTTCTATCCAGACCTCTTCAAGTCTTAATAAACCATCTGCATAAGGAGTAAATCCTTTTACTTTTTCTTTAAATGCCTTTATTTCTCTTGGATGATATACAAACATATAAGGTAAATCGCGATCCAGATGGGTCATTAAATTCTGGAATAATTCTTTTCTTTTTTCAGGATCTGTAACTACCCGAGTTTCATCTAAAATATCATCAACTTTTTCATTATTATAATTACTATCATTTAATCCACCTTCACTATGGAAGAAACGATAGGTATTTCCATCAGGATCAAGTCTACCACTCCAGCCAAGAAGTGCAGCCTGATAGTTTCCGGCAGTAAGACGATCAAGTAAAGTACCAAATTCAAGTAATTCTAATTCTATATCAATTCCTACATTAGAAGCCATTGATTGAATTAATTGAGCAGTTTGTTTTGCTGTTGGATTAGGTGCTACCATCATTGTTAGTTTATAACCATCTGGTTTACCTGCTTCATTTAATAACTTTTTGGCACCAACTGGATCAACTTTTTCGATTTCTCTTTCTTCATTATGCATTGAAGTTCCAGGTGGGAAAGGACTATCGGCAGGAATAGCTGCTTCTCCAAATACAACTTTTACAACTGCTTCTTTGTCAATACTTTTATTTAAAGCCTGGGCAAGACGATTATCTTTTAAAGGCATTTGACCTTTGTTTACCCAGATACCCTGAAAGCCAAGACCACTAACCATACTTACTTTTATACCAGAGTCGGATTTTAATTTTCTAAGATCTTTGGGAGGAACTTCTCCTATCATGTCCAAGTCCCCATCAGTTAAATTAACAATCCTTACATTTCCATCAGGATAAGGTTTATAGGTGACTTTTTCTAGATATGGCAAACCTTCTTTCCAGTAGTTATCAAATTTTTCTAACTCGATTTTATCCTGAACTTCTCTTGCTACAAATTGGAAGGGACCTGTACCTACTGGTTGATTGGCAAAATCTTCACCAAGTTCTTTAACAGCAGTAGGAGATACCATCATTCCAGCTCTATCAGCAAGGGAAGCTAAAAATGGTGTAAAAGGCTTTGATAGTTCTACAGCAATTTTATAATCACTTACAATTTCAATATTTTCGATAAGACTTAATTCACTTTTTCTTGGTGAACCTAATTTATCATCCCGCATTCTTTCAAAATTAAATTTCACAGCCTGAGCATTAAATTTTGTTCCATCATGAAACTTTACATTTTCTCTTAATTTAAAAACATAACGAGTCCCGTCATTTTCAATTGTCCAATCTTTTGCCAGTCCAGGGACAAGATTCATATTATTATCTACTTCAACTAAGGTATCATATAAACTCTGGAAAACCTGTCTATCTACTTTTGCAGTAGAGAGATGGGGATCAAGCATTGGGGGATCAGCTTCTAAACCAACTGTTAATTCTCCTCCACCTTTTTCTGCGGCAAAACCTGTACCACTAAAGATCAGAAATGTCATTATTAATAGTAAAACAAGTAATTTTTTCATTAATTATCTACTCTCCTTTTCAATACTTTTAATTAATTTTTTTTACTAGAATTTCTAAAGAAGACAATATTTTTTGTGAATCACCTCCTAAATGTTTATTTATTTAATAAAAATTTAATGATTTAACAATTTAGCGAATTAAACAACTGTATATTTAGTTTTATAGTATATCATCGAATTTTGTCGTTGTAAAGGGTTTTATAGAAGTTATAAATTTTTATAATTTTGTGATAAAAGGAGTTTTAAGTTATATATAGAAGAAATATATAGAAAGAAAAAATGAGGAAGGGATATTATGAGCTGCCCATTTTGTAATATTAATGAGGATAAAATTATAGCTAAAAATAAATTTTCTTATGCTATTTATGATAAATACCCAGTTAATAAAGGGCATATTCTTATTATTTCAAAAGAACATATTCGTGATTATTTTGATGCCAGTACTGAAGTTAGAGAAGCTATTTTTGATCTAATGGAAGACTGTAAATCTTTGTTAGATAATAAATATAATCCTGATGGTTATAATATAGGCTTTAACTGTGGGAAAGAAGCAGGACAAACAATTATGCACTTCCATCTACATTTAATACCTAGATATGAAGGAGATATAGAAGATCCAACTGGTGGAGTAAGAGGGGTTATTCCAGAAAAAAGAGTTTATTAAGAAGGATGTGATTTTATTTATGGATGAAGTAGAGAAATATTATGATCAGGCTGCCAAAGAAGAATGGGACCGTCTTAAAAGACATAAAGTTGAATTTGATATTACAAAAAGATATATGCAAAAATATATTGCTCCGAAATCAAAAGTATTGGATGTTGGGGGAGGGCCTGGTAGATATGCTATATTTTTGGCCAAAAAAGGACATGATGTTACTTTATTAGATCTCTCAAAAGAAAATATAAAACTTGCTAAGAAAAAAGCTGAAGAAAATAATCTTGAACTTAAAAAATATATTCATGGAAATGCACTTAAACTTGAGGAAGATGTTAAAGAGAAGTTTGATACAGTTTTATGTATGGGACCTTTATATCATTTAACTGATAAAAATGAACGAAAAAAAGTTGTTAATCAGTGTTTAAAAAGATTAAAAAAAGGTGGAAAACTATTTGTCTCCTTTATTTCTGCCTATGCCCCGACAATTGATTTTATAAAAAAGAATCCAGAAGAATTAGCTAAATATGGAAGTGACTTTTTACTTAATTATTTAGAGGATGGCAAAAATATTGTTAGTTCAGATAACCCTGGTTTTATTACTGCTCATTTTATTAATCCTGCTGAAATTGAACCTTTTATGAATAATTTTGCTCTTAAAAAAGAAGTTATAAGTGGAATAGAAGGTTTAACAGCACAAAATGAAGAAAAAATAAATAAATTATCTGATAAAGCTTATGAGGAATGGTTGGATTTAATTTTTGAAACTTCGAAAAATCCGATGACCTGGGCCAGCTGTGAACATCTCTTATATATTGGTACTAAAATATAAGTTAGGAATGATTAGAAAGGAGATATTATGGGTGATTCCTTAGTTGCTTTTGGAAAAGAAAGATCATATTTTGCTAAAAATTCAGATAGGGATACAGCTGAAAGGCAGTTGATCTGTATTTCAGAAAAACCGAATGAAGATTTTTATAATAACCCTTTTGAGGAAAAAGTTGAAAAATATATTGAAAATTCTTTTTCTACCCTTGAAGATATTTTTTCTGAATTTAATAATAACTATAAAGCTGTAGTTTCAAAACCTGTCTGGACCTGGGGAGCTGAGATGGGAGTTAATGAATATGGAGTTTCTATTGGTAATCAGGCTGTTTTTTCTAAAGAAAAAGTTTCTAAAAAAGGTCTTTTAGGAGTGGATATACTACGGCTTGCACTTCACAATTCAAAAACTGCTAAAGAGGCAGTTAATTTTATAATTAAGCTTATAGAAAATTATGGACAGGGAGGAGATGGTGGCTATAAGCGTAGTTTAAAATATGATAATTCTTTTTTGATAAGAGATTTTGCTAAGGCTTATCTTTTAGAAAGTGCTGGTAAGCATTGGGTAGTAAAAGAAATTACTGAATATAAAAAAGCTGTTTCTAATGCTTATAGTATAAAAGATGATTATGATAGAATTGATAAAAAATCTAAAAATGTTGATAATTTTAAGAATGAATATGAAAACAAGTTAAAAACATATTTTGCTAAAGGAAATACAAGGAAAAATTTTGTTAATGATTTTCTGGAAGATAATGATTTTTATTTAAGCTCTATTATGAAGTTGCTTCGCTCACATATTAGTAAAGAAAATAAATTAAAAAGAGGCAGAAAAGCTATTTGTATGCATTCAGCCTGGGCGGTTAAGTCAGAAACAACTTCTTCTATGATAGTAGAATATTTTGCTGATGATTTTATAATCTGGATGACAGCTTCTCCTAATCCCTGTGTTTCACTTTATAAACCTTTGATTATGAGTGAAGAGAGTCATGGTTTTATTGATAAATTTAAAGATAAATGTTCGGCACTCAGATTTTCCAGTGATTGGAGAGAATTGTCCCATAGATTGATAGATGACTGGTCTTTTTTTGCCAGAACTATTAGTGTTTTGCGTGATAAAAAAGAAAAAGAAATAAAAGAAAATATGCATAAGGCTTTTTTGGATAATAAAGATAAAGTCAAAGTTTGTAACGAATCTCTCGAATTAGCTGAGGAGTTTCGTGAAGATTTATATAAATTATGGTAGGTGATATTATTAGAATTTTAATAGATGCAGATAGCTGTCCGGTAATAGATTTAACTGAAGAAATTTCAGAGGAATATAAAATTGAAGTTCTGATTTTTGTAGATTATGATCATCAGTTAGACTCTGATTATGGTAAAATAATTAAGATGGATACAGAAAATCAATCAGTTGATATGGAAATTGTAAATAGAAGTCAGAGTGGGGATATTGTTATAACTCAGGATTATGGTCTGGCTGCTTTAGTACTTGGAAGAGGTGTTTATGTTCTGAATTTTTATGGCAAAGAATATACTGAACATAATATAGATAATTTACTGATGAGAAGACATCATAATGCAAAAATGAGAAGAGCTGGTAAAAGACATCCATCTCATAGTAAACGTACCCAAAAAGATGACAGTAAATATAAAAAAGGATTAATTGAAATTATAGAGAGAGAAAAATCTCGCTAAATTAACTGCTGGAGGAGATATTGTGATTTTGACTGAAGAATTTTATAGAGAGGATGCTATTACTGTAGCAAAAGAGCTTATTGGTAAAAAACTTATAAGAAAGATAGACAATAAAATTATCGAAACAAAGATTGTAGAGACTGAAGCTTATATGGGGCCTGAAGATAAAGCGTCCCATGCTTATGGTAATAAAAAGACTAAAAGGACTGTGACAATGTTTAAAAGAGGTGGAATAGCTTATATTTATCTTATTTATGGTATGTATTATTGTTTTAATATAGTAACTGCAAATGAGGGTAAGCCTGAAGCGGTATTGATTAGAGCAGTTGAACCCCTTTCTGAGCTGGAGATTATTAAAAGTAATAGAGACATTAAGAGTGAGAAAAAAGAAGATTTAACAAATGGCCCGGGGAAGTTATGTCAGGCCCTTCAGATCAACAAAAAATTAAATGGAATTAATCTGACTGCTAATGAACATTTATATATTAAAGAAGATGAAGAAAATAATTTTGAAATAGGGACAGGTAAAAGAATAAATATTGATTATGCAGAAGAATATAAAGATAAACTATGGCGTTTTTATTTAAAAGGAAGTTCTTTTTTATCTAAATAATTAAAATCTATTATTTAGTAAAAAGAATTCCCAGATATAATCATTTGTTTTCACTAAGTTTTCTTTTTTTATTTTAAGAAAGTGTAATCTTTCGCCTGATTTTATTTCTTCTTTTACTCCATCATCTCGGATGATGGAAAAATTTTGTCTGGCCTCATATCCTTTTATTGTATAATATTCTCTATCTGTTTCATATAATTTTTCACATTTTTGCTGGTAAAGAAATTCGTTGCTGGATTTTATGGAATATAAATTTCCATTTCTTTCTAAGATAATACCTCCTATTAAGGAAATAGCAATTTTATAATTTTCTTTATTATAATATTCTCGCAAATTTTCTATTCGTTCATTTTTAAATATAAGATTTAGTTGATTATTTTCTAAATAATAGCCTCCATCTTTAAGATAAAGCATAACAATTATGTTATCCAGATATTCCAACATTTCTTTTTCATAATAACCTCTATTTTTATTTTCAAGATTATCATCTAAAAGTGAGGCAAAAGCATAGATTTCTTTATCTGAGAACTTTGAATTGAGGTAATTTAAAATCTCAAGATATTTTTTAGAATTATCTTTTGTACCAAAATTTATCCATTCCAGATCAACTATAATTCCATCATAATTTAAATCTAATTTTTCTAATTGTGAGTGATTTGCATCAATTATTTCCTGATATTGATCATAAATTTCAAGAAAGTTTTTACCCCCAAAACTATCTAAAAACCATAGATAGATTTTTTTATTATCTTTTTTCAATTCTTCTATAAAATAATTGAGATTTTCCTGACTGGTTTTATAAAAAAAGGCACTTCCTCGCTCAAAAACCTTTCTTGAGCCAAGATGAATAATAATTTCATGATATTCTTCTAATTCTTGAAGAAGCTGATCTACTTTTGTGTTATTTTTTTCTCTAAAAATATTTATTATTTTTTGGTTATCAGCAAGAATTATCCCCTGACTTTGTACTTTTTCTCCTTGAAAAGTTAGGCTTAAGAAAATCAATATTAAAATTAAAAATGTATAAGTTAAATTTTTCATTTTTAAGTCCTCCTTTATTTAGCTAAATTATTAAAAGGAAATTGATTAATATTATAGAATAAATTAAATATAAGAAAAGTTCCTATATAATTTAATTCTTTAAAATTTAATTAATACCTTTAACATAATAAAATTTTATAAGAAGGTGATATAGATGAAGAAAAAATATATTATATCTGCAATTATATTTATATTTTTATTTACTTTTTCGGTTCAGAGTGAAAATATAAACTTTGAATATATTCAAGAATTAATAAATAATCAAGAAAGAGAAAAAGCATTAAATGTTTTAAAGGAAATTGATATTTCCGATAACCCGGATCTTAGATTTTATGAAGCTTTGCTTTTAAGCTGGAAAGATGAATTTGAAAAATCAGAACAAAAGCTTTTGAGCTTGATAGAAGAATATCCAGCAAGATTTGATTTTTATGCTCAACTGGCCAAATTATATGAATGGATGGATAAACCCTATAAATCTCTGGAGTTTAGAAAAAAAGCCTATGAAAGAGCAAAAGGAACTCAATATGAAAAAGAGTATTTAGAATTGTTAAAAATTGCCAGAGAAAGAGTTGAACCTACTAATTTTGCAAAATTAGAATTTATTCATGATATAAATAAGGAGCAAGGAACTATAGCTACTAATATTCTTTTAGGACAGCAAAGAATCATTAGTGATAATATAGATTTAACAGGTTCTGCTGGTTTAAATTATAAGAAGAATTTGAATTATCTATTAAGAACAGAGTTAGAATTAAATTCATTTAATTTTATAAAAAACCTTAGTTTCAAAAATTCCAACAATTTTATATTAAGTAAAAATGAAAATAAACTCGACCTTTATAATAATCTAAATTATAAAATAAATGGAAGAAATGAGGTGGGATTTAACTTAAATAGTTTTAATGTTTTTTCAAACGAAAACTCTAGAAATTATCAAAATA
>Ga0209931_1000735_pt1 | contig 19053 bp, 14 predicted proteins | sample SalPonR1_B_D1_MG_FD_185697 | JGI IMG/M metagenome (GOLD analysis project Ga0209931, IMG submission 185697) | Salt pond soil microbial communities from South San Francisco under conditions of wetland restoration - Salt Pond MetaG R1_B_D1_MG... ...
AATGCCGGCAAGTTTGGTCATTTATATATATATATATATTAGAGTATTGTTAACTAAATTTTCAGCTATGAAAACGATGATTTTGCTTTTAATTGGAGGTTTTTATTTTTCTGGTGATTTTCCAACTTCGATTGAGTCGGAGTGCGATTTTATTGAAGAGCCTACCACAAGAATTGTTACCATGAGTGACCCTTGGACAATTGAGACATACCAAGATTTTGACGATGGTTATGACTGTACTATTTATATTTACCCAAGTGGCGGTACTTGGGCAACAGGTCCAGATTGTTAATTTTTGTTGTAAATAAGACTGCCCGTTTTTTCGGGCAGTCTTTGTAATTTTTGATATATGAAATTTATGTATATTGTCATAGTACTCGTAAATATTCAATGGGTTGGTGCCCAAAATTTAGGAATTGTTTATGAGAGCAAAAATTCGTTCAATCATTGTAACGATAAGAATTTGGGCATTCCAGAGGCACCTCATATTACCGAGAGAGGAACACTTAAAATATGCGGTCGGATGTCAAAATTCACGAAAGATTCTGTTATGGTGCAACAATCATCGACAGTAAATGGAACTGTGTATATTCCTGCAATGACACTCTACAAAGATTATGGAAGCAAAATTATACACAATGTGTACGATTTTGCCGGCGAGTATTATGGCTTTCAGAAGGAATTTGGGAGCGACGAGGATAGTGGATGGGAGATTGATAAAACAAAAACAAAAAAAATACTAGGCATTGATTGTTATTTGGCTAAGAAAACGCAGAACCGGCCAAGGAATTGTTATGAGTATGCATGGTTTTCTGAGGATATTCCCTTTAGTGATTCTTTTGATAAACTACATGTAGGAAACCTACCCGGAATAATTTTGGAATATTATTCAGAAAATCGAGAATCCTATTCGTATCGTGCTAAAGATATTATCATTTATGAATCGTGTCCTTTCGATGCAGTGCCTAGCTATGAATCTAAAGCGATGAAAAAAAATGAGATAAGTGGTTTTATGACTTCAGGAACAGCTGAATTTCCCTACTATTCAATAGATGAAAAAACACCTCTTCGAGTTTGGTTTTCAAATTGATTTGGTGGTAAGGTAGGGATTTCGGAACTAAAATATGTTTTAATTTGGAATGTCAAATGAGAGTCGCACGGTTGAAAACAAAATTTTCTACTCTAAGAATCGTCTTTTTACTGCTCCCTGTTTTGAGGGTAGATCAACTCATCAATTCCTAATATACTAAATGGAAACAACATAAGCACCTAATTTATTTTACATTTGATGGGAAGGCATTGCAATGAATTGGTTAAGACTGACACAGTTGTTACGAAATATGGCAAATTTAAAGGTTTTAGCTTTGATGGTTTGTGCGTGTTATAGTATGGAATCACAAACTCTGAGCATTTCAGCGACTTTGCAGGATGAACCTGAAGCTTCCGGCATTTCTATTCAAATACTTTATGAAGATGAGGGCACGCTGGCGGATTTTTGCATTACTTCGAAATCCAAATCCTGCGTTTTTGAGGATCTAGGAACAGGAGAATATGAAGTAAGGGTAAAATTCTTCGGTTATAAAGATACTTCCCAAGTGATTGCATTGGATAAAAATAGTGAGTTGGAGTTAGTCTTTGTTCTTCATCCCGTATCCTACAACTTACCTAATGTGTCTGTAATTGATAAGATAATAGGCATGAAAAGAAGAGGGGACACTTTGCAGTATAACCTCAAGGCGTATACTTCGGGAACGGAGCAGAACTTAGGGGATATCATTAACCAGTTACCGGGTGTGGAGCTGGATGAGAATGGGAACGTGTTGGTGCGAAATAGAAAAGCGGATGCTTTGCTTATCGAAGGGAGAGATTTGGTCAATGATCAGCATAAATTAGCTACAGAAGGTATGCAATCCGACCTGGTCGATTATATTGAACTTATTGAAAACTATAAAAATGAAAAGGAACAATTTGTCGGTGAACAAGAGAATGATAAGGTAGCCGTCAATGTCCGAATGGTGGAGGAAGCTAAAGACTCTTTCACTGGTAACGCTCAGCTACTGGCAGGCCCAACTCGGTTTTTGCGGTCAGCTCTAAACGTGTTTTGTTCGACTGACCAGGCCGGTTATTCTTTTTACTTCCGACAGAATAATACAGGGGAACAAGGTTTGGAACGACCCATGTATCTTTTGTTGGAGGATCTTTCGGGAAAAGAAGGATGGAATAATTTAATGCGCATGGAGTCCATGCCTAACCCACTGTCTATGGACATGGCTACTGCGCTCCCTCAGGGGCTAGTTCAGAATGAAGATTACCACTTTGCGCTCAATGGGGATAATGATTGGGGCGGAAAGATCAATAATCGATTATATCTTACCGGAAGTTTGGCAGATAGAGTCTCAGAGTCTCGTGTCGTGCGAAGCTATTTTGACCAGGAGGCTACAGAACAATTAGATCGGAACGCTAAGCAAAAATTACCTTTCCTTTTTGCAAGAAATGAAACCGTATTTGAATGGGGTGATGATCACTTCACAGAATTAATTCTTCCCATGAGCTGGAAAGATGCGATATTGACTGAGAGAGATGTGGGTAGTTTTGATCAATCTTCTTTCAATCAGAGAAGTGAGCAACAGCAGCGTTATTTTGTGTTTCAACCTCAATTGGAACATTCTTATAAAATTAAAAAGGATCTTATTTTGACGAGTGTTCAGGATATGAAGCTTCTTAATCACTCATCGAAAATAGCTCTCAAAGCACAAGATGCCTTTTTGGGTCTTTCTATGCCTGATAGCGCCGGACAGTATGGTATAAAGCAGTCAGTTAGCTATAAAAAGTGGCAGTCAAACTCTGCTCTTGAATTGCGAAAGAATCAGGGAAAAAGCTATTTGAGGTATAGAGCGCAATTCGGCTTGCAAAAAGAGAACTTAACCGCTGAAGCCGCTCAACGTATTTCAGATCCCATCGCAGGAGAGGAGACCTTACAATCCGCTCATTTCCAACAGACTTTAAACGGAAGAAAAGATTTTGGCAATGGCCGGCTTGCAGTTACGCTCAATCACGCGTGGCTGAATCAAACTTTCCAGGAGGTGAACGAAACAAGCCATCATTACTTTTTGCCCTACGCATTATTTGTGTATGAATATGCCAGTAAGCACGCTTTTTCACTGTCTTGCGGACAATCCTTGGAATTCCCGAATCTACTTAATACTTATACTTTGAACCAACTTATGGGCCCGCGATTATTAATAAGTGGAAATTTGGATCCGGAGACCTTACGTCGCACTACAACTTATAATATATCTTTTTTTGCTCCACCTCAGGGAGGCTCATCAGTATTGTATAATGCTAAACTTTCGTTTAATCAACTCCTAAAATCCTTTGTCACTAACTCGCAAGTGAAAGATAATTTTGTGCAAAGTGAGTTTATTCAAAGTCCAACCATCAACCAGTATTTGGCTTCCGCCTATGCATCAAAGTTTTTTAATCGCTGGAGTGTTCGGTGGCAGTCCAGAACCTCTTATGAGCAGGGTTTTGGAAGCAGAGCTGGCCTTTTGCGTCCACTATCCAGATTGAAGTTCAATAATTCCTTTCGGCTGCAGTCAAAGCGTTGGAAAAATTGGACGCTATCCGCCTCAATGAATTATAATTATATGGAGCAATCTTTTGAGTCGATCCTTCGAGAATTCAATAATTGGCGAGTAGAGATTGACGCTGGTTTTACAATTCAACAATGGGTTTTAAAAACCGCGGTCGCTTATAATACTCAGTCCTCGACTTTGGAGAAAAATGAACTTTGGCTGCTGGATGCCAACATTCAGTATAATCTCAATAGGAATTGGCGATTTTTTCTAGAGGGGAATAATTTGTTAAATCTCCAAAGTACAGATGTACTTCAAGCAGGATTTCAGGAGAATTTTTCAGAGATTGAGCGCTTTCAAACTTTTCCAGGACAAATAATGATAGGTGGCGGTTATTATTTTTGAGTTCTTTTAAGGAAGTCGATTCCTTTAAAGGCCTTTACCATGATTGACAGCTACAAAGCACGAAGTGACGGTATATTTGGTTTTTGAAAACTTCGCATCGTTCTTGTTTCAAAACACAAGTTAAGTGGGAGCCGACTGGTAGGGATAAATTTATGGAATAGTGGTAGGCTCAGCGGGCGGCCGCGTGAGGTGCCTAGAGGCGGCGACCGCAAGGAAGCCCTACGCAGCCGTACGGATGCTAGCGACCCGACTGAGGACTAATAGCGAATAGCCCGCCCCTCGAGTCCGCCGACCGGCGGACCTTGAGGGGGACGCCCAATTTGAAAGCGAAAATGGCCCCCAAAAGAGCATAAATTTTTGAGCTCAATTGGGTTTTGTGACTGCGGGCATTTCTGTTACCTTTATGCCATTCCAAAACTGATGTTTCCAACCATGACAAGACCGATTCGAAAAGCGCTGATTTCTGTATTTTCTAAGGAAGGGCTGGCACCTATTGTGGAGGATATGCACGCCAAGGGGATTGAATTGATCTCCACCGGTGGTACGCAACGATTTATCGAGGCGCTGGGCATTCCCGTTCAGGCTGTTGAAACCCTAACAAACTATCCGGCGATTCTGGATGGGCGGGTGAAGACGCTGCATCCCCATGTGTTTGGCGGGATTCTGGCCCGGGATACGGAGGATCATCAGCAACAGCTAGACACCTATGATATTCCGTCTGTTGATTGTGTGGTGGTCGACCTGTACCCCTTTGAGGAAACCATTGCGCAAGATGGAGTTAGTGAGCAGGATATTGTAGAGAAAATAGATATTGGCGGCATTGCGCTTATCCGAGCTGCTGCTAAAAACTTTGAACGCACCCTGGTGATTCCGTCCCGCGCAGATTACACCACATTGGCGCAAATTTTAAAACAAGGCGGAGAAACGGACATGGAGCTTCGAAAAAGTCAGGCCATTCGCGCTTTTGATGTGTCGTCCCATTACGATAGTGCCATATATCGACATTTTACAGAATCGATGAACCAACTGTCCAGTTTTAAGGCATCAACAGCGGGTGTGCAGAGCTTGCGCTACGGTGAAAACCCGCATCAGGCGGGTCGATTTTACGGGCCTTTGGAAGAGAAATTTGAGCAGCTGAATGGGAAGGCGCTTTCGTATAATAATCTAGTTGATCTGGATGCGGCTTTTCATCTGATGCGGGAATATGAGAAAGAAAAACCCACAGTAGCGGTACTTAAACATACCAACCCCTGTGGGCTGGCTACGCGTAATGATATATTATCGGCCTGGGAGGCGGCGCTGGCTGGCGATCCCATTTCGGCTTTTGGCGGTGTGATTATTGCAAATTGCACTCTCGATGCAAAAACAGCCTTGGCCATCGACGAGATTTTTTATGAGCTATTGATTGCACCCGACTTCGAGCCGGCTGCACTGGATCATTTGAAGAAAAAGAAGAAACGCGTTCTACTCAAGCTCAAGGACTGGTCGGCGGAGAAACGCCAATTTAAATCTTTGCTGAATGGCGTGATCGAACAGGATATGGACCTAAAAACACATCAGCGGGCGGACTGGACCTGTGTGACTCCGCGACAGGCGACGGATGAAGAAATGGCTGACCTGATGTTTGCCAATCGTGTCGTGAAGCATCTGAAATCGAATACTATAGCGCTGGTCAAGGATAGCCAATTAGTCGGTATGGGCTGTGGACAGACTTCCCGTGTTGATGCGCTGCATCAGGCGATTCACAAGGCCCAAAAGCTGGGGTTTGACCTTGATGGCGCTGTGATGGCCTCCGATGCGTTTTTCCCTTTTCCCGATTGTGTGGAGATTGCTGATGGGGTGGGGATCAAAGCTGTAGTTCAGCCGGGTGGATCCATTAAGGATAAGGACTCTATCGCGTACTGTGAAGAGCACGATCAGGCGATGTATATGACGGGCATCCGCCACTTTAAGCACTAAACCCATGGCTATTCATGTGATTGATGTAGGCAATACGCGCCTCAAGTGGGGCGTTTTTAAAAATGATTCTTTAATTGAAAGAAAAGTTTTTCAATCGACAAAGGAATGGTATGCATTTGCGGACAGCTTGCAAAAAGAAGAATCCTGGGTAACGGGAGTCGTGGGTGGCAATGACAAATGGCTCGCAGAAGGCACGGAGGAGCGGAACATTTTTCAGGCCAGCACAAACTGGACATTGCCCATTGAATCAGCCTATGAAACGATGCCGACATTAGGTGTGGATCGTTTAGCAGCGGTTTGTGGAGCTTATGCAAAGTACGAGGGAGCCAGCCTGATTTTTGACGCTGGAACTTGTCTGACCATAGATTTTTTGGATGGAGAAGGGGTGTATCAGGGCGGGAATATCTCTCCCGGATGGCAAATGAGAATGAAAGCGATGAATGAGGGGACAAAAAACCTTCCTTTGGTCAATAAGATATTCCGAAATGAATTGCTCGGGACGAGCACAGAAACAGCTCTTCAGGGGGGTGGATTCTTTAGCTATATGTTTGAAATCCAAGGCTACATTCGGCACTTTAGGAGCTTGTATCCCGACCTTAACGTATTGTTAACCGGAGGAGATGCGTATGAGTTGGCGAAGTACTTAAAATTAGAGATATTTGTCGAGCCGGATCTTGTATTGTACGGTTTGCACGAAATGTATAAAACGCACTATGACTAAACAGATTGTTTTTCTTATTTCACTTCTAGGTCTAAGTGTATGGGCCCAGGCGCAGCCCAGTAGCTATTCGCCGGCGAGCCGAATTGGCTTAGGGCAGCTGCGGTCTTATGACATGCCGGTGCAGCAGGCAATGGGAGGTATTAGCACGGCATTTCACGATAATATCTATACCAATGCGAGTAATCCCGCTGCCTTGGGGTGGCTGCGCGCTGCTTCGCTGGATGTAGGGGTTTTTGCGGAACAGAATGAGATTCGTGTCAGTGATGGAAATTTTGATTATTGGACGGGAAATATTTCTCATCTCAACTTGAGTTTTCCAATTTTTAACCCGATAAATGATTTGCTGAATCGCGAAGAGAGAGACTACAATCTGGGTATGATGTTGGGCCTCATGCCGTTTTCGGAAATAGGTTACGATATTGTTACAGATATAGACGATGATGAGCTCGGATCCATACGGCGACAATATACCGGAACAGGAGGTGCATATGCCCTGATGTGGGGTAACGGATTCCGATATAAGAATTTTAGTATCGGGGTACGGGCCGAATATATTTTTGGAGACTTAAAAGAGGATCGCCTGATCGTCTTTAGAGAGCTGGATAATGCCTTTCAGAATTTATATACTGACGACCAAACGCTGGGCGCTTTGCGGTGGGAGTTTGGATCACAATACCGCTGGGTACTCAAGCGGGCCACCAAATCGGACGGCTCAGAAGGCGGCGTAACGAAAAGCCTGACATTCGGGGCCACACTGGCCTCCAATGCCAATCTAAATGTGTCTGAAAATAGCTTTTATCGATCAAGGCACAATATTTTCCCTCAAATCGATACCCTTCTTTTACAAAATGATATTGAATCTCAAGGTGTGCTCCCGGGCGGTTTATCCCTGGGGATGATGTTCCAGTCTAATGAAAAATGGATGGTGGGGGCAGATTTCGACTATGGTTTTTGGGATGCTTACGAAAATGAAGCCCGCCCGGCCGATTTGAAAAATACATACATGCTTTCCGCCGGTATGGGATATACCCCGGATTCTCGAAATATTGATAATTATCTCAAACGAATGACCTATCGGGCCGGAGTAAATTATGGAACTGATCCCCGCGTTATAGCAGGGGAACAAATGGAGACCTACCGCTTAGACTTTGGCCTCACCCTTCCTTTTATCGGGGTTCGGAGAACAGCATACGGCAATTTGACGTTCTCTTATGGAGAACGAAGTGTGGCTAATGGCATATCGGAAACGTTTTATACCCTCCGATTCGGCTTTACAGCTGCCGATAATCAATGGTTTGTTAAATCCAAATACAATTAAGATGAAATTACCTTTTTTAGTGATGAGCTTATGGGCTCTTCCCATTCTATATTCTTCGATGTCTGCTCAGTGCGAGACCTGGATTGGTCATCCCAAGCAAGATGAGGCCGAAGGTGCGCACTCCATCTACCGTCAGGCTATAAAGAATGAAAACTATACCTTGGCTTTAGAAAACTGGCGTGTAGCCTATGACATTGCTCCGGCAGCAGATGGTCGTCGAGATTACCACTTTACTGACGGCGCAAAACTGTATAAGTGGTTGTACAAGCAAACAGAAGAGACCGCTTTGAAAAAATCTTACCGGGATTCGGCTATGATGATGTTTGATGGTGCGGCTCAGTGTTATAAGAATCAATCCATTAATTTAGCCAAATGCAGCGATCAGAAGTGTTATGATAAAAAGGTAGGCTATATTTTGGGTCGAAAGGTTTATGAAATGTATTATACCTTTAATATGCCTAGAAATCTGATTTATGAAAATGCGAAAAAATCAATGGAACTTGGCGGCTACGATACGGAATATATTGTGTTCGAACCAATGGCTGCTGCCTTAGTCTCTGAATTTAAGAAAGAGAATATTTCCGCTGACGATGTGCGCCTCCAGCACGGCCTTCTTAAGCAAATCGCTTCTGACCACATCGGAAATGACCCTACCTATGGTCAATACTATGAGCAGGCGATCACATCCGTCAACCGGAAAATTACTGAAATCGAGAGTGAAGTGTATGATTGCGATTACTTTTTGAATAAACTGCTCCCACTGTTAGAAACTTATCCAGATAGTGCATCCTTGATCAAAGAGGTTTATGAAACACTTGTAGATCGAGATTGCGATACCAGTCGTCAGGAAATGCAGGCCCTCAAAGAACCCTATGAAACCTACATGGTAGAGTACCGTGATATGGTGCGACGTGAATTGGCAAAAACGAATCCCGGAATGGCTGCCCGACTGTTGTATGAAGATGGCAAGTATCAGGAGGCGTTAGACAAGTATCAGGAAGCCATCGATGAAACGGATGAAGCAGAAGAAGCTGATAAATTGGCAGATTACTATTTCAGCATGGCTTCTATTTTAGGCCGCAAACTAAAAAGATACAGTGATGGCCGGGCGAAAGCCATAAAAGCCGCACAGTATCGCTCCGAATGGGGCCAGCCCTATTTATTGATTGGTGACCTATATGCATCCACAAAGTGTGGAGATGCCTGGAATCAGCGATTGAGTATTTTAGCGGCACTGGATAAATATCAATATGCCCGTAGCATCGATCCGGATGTCAAATCCGCCGCAGATCGTCGCATATCCAATTACCGCAATTCTAAGCCGCTACAAAGTGAAGGCTTTATGAGAGGGCTGAAGGAAGGCGATCAAGTTAAGGTCGGCTGCTGGATCGGTGAGACAGTGAAAATCCGTTTTTCAAAAGCCCAGTAATACTTAAGCATAACTTATGACACAGTCACAACTGCTGTTTCTATTCATTACCTTGAATGTAGTTGGGCTTACCCAATGCAGCCCGCGCATTACCCCTGAACTTCAGGAAAAAAGAGAAGAGGCTGTGAGCCAGGATTCCAGTACGCAGGTTCTTCAAAACAGCCTGAGTGATTGTGTGAAATTTAAGGATATTAAAAAGTCGGATGAAGCCCTGGAAGCTTATGTTTTGTACCGCGATTTCTTCAAGTTGAACCAATTTGAGGAAGCATTACCCTATTGGCGCAAGGTCTATAAAATGGCTCCTGCCGCCGATGGCCAACGCTATGTTGTTTATACCGACGGAGTCTATTTATTCGAATATCTCAGTAATGAAGCGCCTACTGAGACCCAGAAGCACGAGTACATTGACACCCTGCTGACACTCTATGACGAAGCCATGGAGTGTTATCCCGATTACGAGGGGTTTCTCATGGCTCGCAAGGTCTACGATGTGTATTACAAATATCCCAGCACCTACACGGAAAAGCAGCAATTGAACATGTTTCTCCATGCCGGGCGCCTGTTAGAGAACGACATGCCGTATTTTGTTATCAATCCCTTCACAGCCCTACTGGTGGAATCATTTCAAAATGGCGAAATAGATACCGTCGAAACCCGCAAATGGGCCGAACAAATTAAAGGTGTAATCCATTCGGGATTAGAAGAAAACCCCGGCGATGAAAATTGGCAAATTGTTGAAAAGTATTCCTTGCATCAGCTAGAAACACTGGAGCAAGTCCCCGGTTTTTATGATTGTGCCTACTTTATCGAAAAGTATGTTGCCGGTCAACCGGAGGAAAAACTCATGGAGTGCGAAAACCTCCTTTATGTAACCAGCCGATTAAGTCGAGCGGGATGTCCGGAGAGTGACTCCCTTTTGATGAGCTTTCGGTCGTACTTGCGAGACAGCTGCCGCATTATTCCGGGAGGGGCTTCTGGTTTAGCGAAAGAGGCCATAGAATTGATGAAATCCGGAGAATACAAGATGGCACTAGAAAAATTTGACGAAGCCATTGAGTTTGCAGATTCAGACCCACAGCGCGCTCAATATGCATTGATGCAAGCTAAAATATGCTATTCCTACACACGTAATTTTCCTCAGTCCCGAGCCTACGCGCGTCAAGCCGCAGAATATAAGAAGGATTGGGGTGCCCCCTATATCCTGATCGGCAAACTTTACGCATCCAGCGGGCCCCTCTGTGGTCCAGGGCGAGGCTGGGATAGTCAGATCGTGGTATGGCCGGCGATTGACAAGTGGGAATACGCCCGGTCCATAGATCCCTCGGTAGATGCTGAGGCTCAGGATCTTATCAATAATTACTTTCAATACATGCCCACCCGTGAGGATATCAGCAAGCGCCTGCTCAAGGAAGGCGATGATTTCACGGTAACTTGCTGGATCCAGGAAACGACCAAGGTTCGCATTAGCCGCGCTTATTAAATTTTAATTTTTTAGGGTGTATCCCCCGAGGTCCGCCAATCGGCGGACCTCGGGGGTCGGGCTATGCGGGGCTATCGGTCCTCGAAAAGCTTCGCTTTTCGGGACATCCGCCCTTCGGCGGATCCCCTACTATCCCTTACACGGAGGGCGGCCGTGGCCGCCCTTTCGCGAACACCGCAAACCCGCGTTCTATTTTTTTGCGACAGAACACTGACCGTTTGGCGCTGATGGTTTGTGGCGTAGCTGTGTGCGGTATGACTCGGAATGATGAGGTTAATAGATTAATTAGGTCATGAGACAGGGCATGCCCTGTCTCAATCGAAAACAAAGAAGAATACAAATAATATTGACAATTCAGGTGAAAATCCGGGGAATAATAGATTTCAAAATATGGGTAAAAATACAGTTTCATCCATTGTTGGTTCTTACAAGTCTGCCGTCTCCAATAACGCAAACCGATTAGAACTACCCCATGGTTGGCAAGTCCGGTTTCATGACCGAATCATTAGATCAGACCAAGAATATCGACATATTTCAACTTACATTGATATGAATCCATCCCAATGGAAAAATGATGAATTTTATGGTGATTTTTGAATACAACGCCTTGGTGAAAGGCCTTCTGAACGAACGAAGTCCTGGGTTGAGATGGGAAATCAGATGGTATTGATTTATAGATGAATTAATACACAATTTATTCCATAAGATCCATATCTTCTTTGTGCCCGTTGTGAACTGATACACGCTACATAACACATTCATCCGCTTACATCTTGTGCAAACCCACGTCCCATTTTTTTCGCTAGAACACGAAACCTATGGCGCTTTAAGCCCTACTGCACTGATTTTTCCGGACTTACCCATTTGCAAACAGCGAAAAGCGAGATGCGAACGGCGAAACGCGAATGGCGAATGTCGAATGACAGCCAGTAACCTCCTCCCTAATCGACTAACAAACTGATCAACTGATCTGCCAATTCTAAACCAATATTTCGCTGAGCTTCAGCCGTAGAGGCGCCAATATGCGGACTGACGGAAACGCGGTCGTGCTCGAGTAATTCCTGACGCGGAGTGGGTTCATTTTCAAATACATCCAGGCCCGCACCTCCAATCTGACCACTTTCCAAACCTTTTAGTAGGGCGGCTTCATCGACCGCGCCTCCACGGGCGGTATTGATAATGCAAACGCCTTTCTTCATTTTTGCCATTTCCTCGCCGCCTAAAATCGGCTTTCCTCCGGAGAAGGGGACATGCAAGGTGATGTAATCACTATCTTCCAACAGTTCTTCCATGGGAACCGTATACACTTCGGCAAAAACGCCCACACGCCCTTGGTCATACAGGTTAAACTGTAGGGTAGCCTGGTCAATTTTGAGATCTACCGGCAGCACTTTCATGCCCAGCGCAAGACCCATTTGGGTAATCGTCTGCCCAATACTTCCAAAACCAATGATCCCCATGGTCTTTCCTTTCAACTCTGACCCGCCGCTGTATGCTTTTTTTAAGGTTTTGAACTCACTGTTTCCGCGGTGGGGCATATGGCTATTCGACAAATGGAGAGAGCGGCTTAAGGTGAGCATATGAGCCAGAGCTAACTCCGCCACCGACTGGCTAGAAGCAGTAGGGGTGTTGATTACCGCAATATCCTTGGATCGCGCATATTCCACATCAATATTATCCAGACCGACTCCACCGCGAGCAATAACTTTCAGTTTCGGACATTGATCAATGAGGTCTTTACGAATTTTAGTCGCCGATCGAATGACTACCGCATCGTATGCCGGGAGCTCTTTTGCCAATTCATCTTGAGGTACTTTTTCCATGCTAAGTTCAAAGCCAGCCTCTTCCAATAATAATTTTCCATCGGGATGAATCCCATCATTGATCAGTATTTTCATGCGTTAGATTTTTGGGGAATATACACAATCCAGCGGAGGTGCCGGTAAAATGTAGATTAATTATTTTTACATCTGGCAAGTTGTTTTTTCAATAAGTTGAGGCTGTCTCGCAGGCTGAGCTTATTTTCAATTAAGGAAGCTGAGTCCCTCTTCTGGCTCAGGGTATCCATGTTTTGGATTGTGTCTGGCGAGGATGAAAGTTCTTTAATCGAATCCTCTTTAGCCATTGCGGTAGTATCGGGAATGAGAGCTGCATTCTCTGCGTCTTCATTCGGCTGCACCCATTCGATGACTTGGTTCAAGTACTTTTTCTCGCCTGTCAAATAGGTCGCCAGGAGAAATAGGAGAGGAGCCACAATAACGATGAAGAGAAAAAAACGAGCCAGTGGAGTCATCTTATATTTAGCCATGGTAGTTCAATTTTACGTGAATTTAGGTCGATCATCGTATACCCGGGTCCAGTAATATAACAAGCTACCCAAAAAATAAGCGACGATATCCCAAATGTCTCCGGTAAAATCCGCCGACAGAAATGGGAATAACCACTCGAAAATTACAGAAAATATAATAAAACTGGCAATGAGTTCAGATTTACGGAGTTGGGGGCGTGTTCTAAAAATTTCCATTTCCCAGTCGAGGATGAATAAAAGAATGGGCATGGCCAGAAAAGGGTCGAGATAGCTATCTATAAATGGAATGTGAATTCCTAACCCCCACTGAAGAAATTGGTGAGCGAGAAATAGTAGGGTCGATATGGTGAACAACAGGATCTTCAAAATGCAGCCAAAAAGGCAAATATGAGAATGAATATAATGAGGGGAGAAAATAAGATCATGAGAGCTACGCCAATGAGCGTCAAAATGAGTTTACCCAAAATAATGAAGATGTTATCATCGGGCTGGATCTGTATCACGCGATACAGGCGCCGATATTGCTCCCGAGTTTGATTAAGAATCTTTTGGCGGGCGTTCTCGTCTTTTTCTTCTTCGGTGGTCAAGGACTTTTTTTTAAGCGTTCTAATGAGCTGCGACTATACCAGCTTATGCAAAGATAGGCTATCCGATTCTCAGCTATAAATACGAAAGTAGTATATTAAATAAATATATGTTTATTTTTGCCCCAGTTGCAAGAAAGAAATGGAATAGATAAAGGATATGAGTGAATCAAAGGGATCGAAGACGAGTGGTGCACTGAGTCAGATGTACGAAGAGTACTTTCTGGATTATGCCTCTTACGTCATATTGGAGCGAGCCGTTCCAGCCATAGAAGATGGCTTGAAACCTGTGCAACGACGTATTTTGCATGCCATGCGCCTCATGCATGACGGTCGCTACCACAAAGTAGCCAATATCATAGGACAGACGATGCAATATCACCCACATGGCGATGCAGCGATTGGTGATGCCTTGGTCAATATGGGCCAAAAGGATATGTTGATCGATCCACAGGGAAACTGGGGCGATGTGCGCACCGGAGACTCTGCAGCAGCCTCTCGATATATAGAGGCTCGATTGACGCCATTTGCCCTCGAAGTAGCCTTTAATGCTAAAATTACGGAATGGCAATTGGCTTACGATGGGCGAAAAGAAGAACCGGTCAGCTTACCTATGAAATTTCCGATGGTTTTGGCACAGGGAGTTGACGGTATTGCCGTAGGACTATCTACAAAAATCCTTCCCCATAATTTTATCGAATTATTAGAGGGCGGGATTAAGATTCTGGAAGGAAAGAAAGTTACCCTTTATCCTGATTTTCCTTTTGGAGGAAAAATCGATGTCAGTGAGTACAATCATGGTCAACGCGGAGGCCGGGTGAAGGTGCGAGCTACCATTGAGATTGTCGATAAAAATACTCTGCATATCACCGATTTGCCGTACGGAGTGACTACGGACACCCTGATCGATAGTATTCTAAAGGCGAATGATAAGGGAAAGATCAAAGTCAAAAAGGTGGATGATAATACGGCGAAAAATGTGGAAATTGAGGTGAGCTTACATCCCGGAACCTCTCCGGAAATCGCTATGGATGCGCTTTACGCCTTCACCCGCTGTGAGGAGAGTATTTCGCCCAATGCCTGCGTAATTCAGGAGGATAAGCCGGTGTTTTTGCCCGTGGAAGAAATTCTGGAGATCAGCACCGAAAGAACAAAAGACCTGCTGCGCCAGGAGCTGAAAATCAAAGAGGGCGAACTTCAGGAACAAATTCACTTTTACTCTCTTGTTAAAATTTTTATAGAAAAGCGCATTTATCGACGCATCGAAACGGCGGAGACCTGGGAGCAGCTTATGAGTATCATAGATGAAGGTCTACATGAGTATATCAGCACGCCCGGGCGGGAAAATAAAAACGCTGAGTTCGACTTGCTCAGAGATATTACAGAGGAGGATATTGTGAAGCTCACCGAAATTAAGATCAAGCGGATTTCCAAGTACAATGCAGAGAAGGCCGACGAAAAAATGCGCCAGTTGGAAGAGGAACTGAAAGAGGTGCAGTATCACTTGAAGCACCTTGTACAGTATACCATTGATTATTTTCAGATGCTCATCGATAAATTTGGCAAGGGTCGCGAACGAAAAACAGAAATCACTTCTTTTGATACCATCGAACGCACGGCCGTGGTCGCCAGTAACGAAAAATTGTATGTTGACCGCAAAGGGGGCTTCATTGGCACGGGACTCAAAAAAGAAGAGTTTGTCATGGAATGTTCTGATATCGACGATATCATTGCCTTCAAGAAGGACGGGACATACAAAGTGGTTCGCGTGGATGAGAAGGTGTATGTGGGGAAGGATGTTATTCATGCTGCCGTTTGGAATAAGGGAGATGAGCGTACGACCTACAACTTGATTTATACAGACGGGAAATCAGGAACCACATATGCCAAGCGATTTCATGTGCAGGCCATTGTTCGCGATCGCGACTATCCGATGACGACAGGTGAAAAAGGCAGTAAGGTGCACCACTTTACCGTCAATCCCAATGGGGAGGCTGAAATCGTGGAAGTACAACTAACCAAGTCCTGTCGGGCCCGAAAGAAAAAGTTCGAGTATGATTTTTCCGACCTGGATATAAAGGGACGCTCAGCCAAAGGAAATACGGTAACGAAGTATCCGGTCTATAAAGTTCAGCTGAAAGAGGAAGGTCAGTCGACTCTGGGCGCACTTAAGGTATGGATTGACGAAGTATCCGGTCGACTCAATACAGAGGAAAGAGGGGAGTTCCTGGGACCTTTTGACACGGGGGATCTGATTCTTATCCTTTACAAAGATGGCAGTTACGAAATGCGGGAAATGGACCTGATTCAATTTAAAGTGGCCATGAATAGTGTATACAAGGTCGTGAAGTACGAAGAGGATAGGGTGCTGGGAGCTATTTACTATGATGGCGAACGAAAATATACCTTGCTAAAGCGATTTGAAATTGAAACCAGTTCGCTGGATCAGAAATTTGAGTTCATTACGGATCATCGCTCTTCCGATTTGATCGAGGTGGTGGTGAAGCCCGGCGCCCTGGTGGAGTATCAATACAAGCACAAAGGAGAAACCATCACGGAAAAAGTAGATGTGGATGAATTTGTGGATGTGAAAGGCTGGCGGTCTATCGGAAATAAGCTATGTGATAATAAGATCAAAGTCAAGTCGGTAAAGTTTAAGGAAACAGAGCCGGCCTCTGATGAGGACAAAACGGACCATACCCTCAAGCCCGGAGACACCCTGGAATTCGATTTTTAAGCATTTTCTGCCGAGCTTACTTATTGCCTATATATGCTATGGCCTTGATTTCTATTAAGAGATGCGGATGGGGCAATTGGTGCACGGCTACCGTCGTGCGTGTAGGTCCGCTGTAATCGAAAAATTCTCCATAGACCTCATTGTATCCGCCAAAGTCATTCATATTAACAAGAAAGGTGGTGATGTCGACGACATCGCTGAGCGAGGCCCCCTCTTCTTTTAGAATGTCATTAATGTTTTCTAAAACGGCGCGGGTTTGTTTGCGAATGTCAAGTGCGGTCGTTCCCATTTCATCCACTTCCACACCGGCAAAGGTGTTATCAGGTCGCCGAGATGAGGTTCCGGAAACATATAGAAAGTCGCCTACTCGTTTGATGTGTGGATATTTTCCGCGCGGCTTAGCTTTTCCGTCGATTAGTCGGCTCATAGAATTACTTTTTTAGAACAGAAATATACGATTTCTTTTTACCTTGAGAAAAACCGAGAGTAAGTTATGAACGTACTATTATATGGAGCTAATGGATATACCGGGCGCTTGATTGCGGAGCTATGGCCTACAGATACCCACAAACTGATTTTAGCTGGCCGATCTGCGGACAAAGTAAAAAAGGTGGGACAAGAATTGGAACGCCCATATCGAGTATTTGGTCTCAATGAGCCCAAGGCAGTAGAAGAAGGTTTGACAGACATAGATCTCGTATTAAATGCAGCAGGCCCTTTTAGTCGAACGGCAAAACCGTTGGTGGAAGCTTGCTTAGCAAGAAAGACCCACTATGTTGACATTACGGGGGAGGTCGAGGTCTTTGAGACTCTTCAGTCCTACCACGGTCAAGCAGAGGCGAAGGGCATTGTGATTTTACCCGGGGCCGGATTCGATGTGGTTCCGACAGATGTGGTGGCCTCAGCTCTGAAGAAAAAGATGCCCGGGGCCCAGTCGCTCACCCTGGCCATTGCTAGTTTTGGAACCACCATTTCTCATGGGACCTTAAGCACAGCTGTTTCCCAGCTAGGCGAAAAAGGCAGTGTCAGAAAAGATCACAAACTAGTTCCCGAGGCCGTGGGAGAGGAGGGCCGATATTTTGAATTTGGCGATAAGAAACGCTTTGCCATGAGCATTCCCTGGGGAGATATTTCGACGGCTTACTGGTCGACCGGCATACCCAATATTCGAGTATTTATGGCGACACCGCCCTCCACCTACAAAAAGATGAAGTGGCAGTGGCTATTTAACCCGATTCTGAAGTGGTCCTGGGTCAAGAAACGCATTCAAAAGTATGTCGACCAGAATGTGAGCGGCCCAACCGAAAAGCAACGGCAAGAGGGCTTTGCCCGGGTATATGGCGAAGTGACCGGTTCAGTGGGGAATCAATTATCTATGCAGTTGGAAAGTCCCGAACCGTATGCCTTTACAGCGAGCAGCGCCATCTGGTTTGCAAATCATATTTTGAATCATCCCAGCCGTAGCGGTTATTTTACCCCGTCGACCTGGGCGGACCCGGATGAAGTGATGGCTGCTTTGGATATGAAGGTTATTGAGGAATAGCTTCTCCCACTCGAAGGAAAATAGGGTAGTTGAACTTTCCGTGATTTAACTCAGCTTACTTGAGGCCTTTTCTAAATTAGCTCTATATTTTTTATAATTATAATAAGCGCCATGTATTACCATTATAGTGAAAGCCAATTGCCATACTACACTCAAAGAGCTAAAAAACCAAATATAGGTCAAGCCGAGAACGCCAAGAGGAATTCCGACATATACTTTAAATTTGGGAGTAATATATAGACTTAACAGTAAAACCCCGATGATAGCGACAAGCAATAAAAATTCTAACATTACTTCAGATTTATATTAATATATATAAAATTTACGCGCTTTTCAAATTTTAGATGGTAAGAAGGGTAGAGGTAAGGATAGGGCAATTTATATTTTCACAAATTTGAGTCGTTCCAGAATCTGCCCTTGATGCCGCAGATGAACGATATACATGCCCGGGCGGAGGTCTCCGGTATGTATGGTATACTGATCTGTCCGCGTCATCTTTTGCACAAATATCTCTTCTCCCGCCATATTGTAAAAGACCAATTGATCAAAGGGGGCGCTGGAGCGTATCGTGATTCGATCTTGGGTCGGATTGGGAAAAAGGGTGGCTCTCTTGCGTTCTTCCGGAATGTACACCGTAGGAGTAGATACCACCAGTCGCTCTCCACAAGAATCGGTATAAAAACAACCCATGCTATCGACTGTAAACAGCCAGGCTTTGTTGTAGTCACGAGCAGTTGAAATCTTGGTTAATAGGACGAAACTGCCATCGTCTTGCTCTTCCATTTCTACCATGCTGTACTGGAAATCTTCATTGGGGAAATCCGGATGCGCATAACTGCGATGCCAGATCGTATCGCCGGCGTTATCGTATTTAGTGAGAACTGCCTGGCTTTGATAAGGGCCCTCAAAGTCTTCTTGTGTTGACAGAGTAAAAAAATAGTCACCGTATTTGCCGGCCTTTACATCCGCAATGTAGGCATCTACGTGGCGTGGA